>Ga0247810_10000116_pt1 | contig 129425 bp, 115 predicted proteins | sample UWRJL119311C1_FD_179918 | JGI IMG/M metagenome (GOLD analysis project Ga0247810, IMG submission 179918) | Plant litter microbial communities from Arlington Agricultural Research Station in Wisconsin, United States - UWRJ-L119-311C-1 | ecosystem: Environmental > Terrestrial > Plant litter >... | reverse complement strand
GGAGGCATGCTTGTTGTCTCGTCAGGTGGCGTGCTGGTTGTCTCGTCTGGAGGTGTGCTAGTAGTCTCGTGAGGAGGGGATTCGGTTGTAGAAGAGGTGGTACTCTCGTTCTCAACGCCTGGCGGGGAACCCGTCGTCTCAGGAGGCATGCTTGTTGTCTCGTCTGGAGGTGTGCTAGTAGTCTCGTCAGGAGGCATGCTAGTGGTCTCGTCAGGAAGCATGCTAGTGGTCTCGTCAGGAGGCATGCTAGTGGTCTCGTCAGGAGGTGTGCTTGTTGTCTCGTCGGGAGGTGTGCTTGTTGTCTCGTCGGGATGTGTGCTTGTTGTCTCGTCGGGAGGTGTGCTCGTCGTCTCGTCAGGAGGCGTGCTAGTAGTCTCGTGAGGAGGGGATTCGGTTGTAGAAGAGGTGGTACTCTCGTTCTCAACGCCTGGCGGAGAGCTTGTCGTTACTGGAGGAGAGACTGTAGTTGAGGGTGCTGTAGAACCTGGCGTAGAAGTAGGTGCTCCAGTCACGATACAAGAACAAGCAGAGCTAACTGAACGAATATTGCGTCTACAGCCTCCAAAACATGCAGGAATGACTCTGCCATCGGTATAGGTTTTAGCAAGGAATCGTGCACAAAATTCATCTGCCTGGTCCTTATACCGCCTATCAATAAAATTAATATAGCAATTATCAGAATCCTAGGATAAAGTTAGCCTTTTTCAGTGGCAAGATTAATAGACGCCACTTACACATTGCTTCTGTGGATGATGAGAGCCTTTTGACGTAGAAGAAGAAGAAGTACTCGCGCTCTGAACGCTCTGTGGAGGGCCTGTCGAAGAGGAACTTGTCGTCACTGGAGGAGAGACTGTAGTTGATGGCGCTGTAGATACCGTAGAACTAGGTGCTCCAGTAACAACACATGAGCAAGCAGAGCTGACTGAACGAATGTTGCGTTTACAGCCTCCAAAGCATGAAGGTATCATTGAGCCGTCTTTGTAAGTCTTAGCAAGAAAACGGGCACAAAATTCGTCTGCTTGATCTTTGTAACGCCGATCAATAAAGCTTATATAGCAATTGTCAGAATCCTAGAATGAAGTTAGCTTTACATTTATAGAAGTATCAGGCGTAACTTACACATTGCTTCTGCGGGTGATGAGAGAGTTTTGATGTAGAAGAAGAGCTTTGATCCCGGATGCTTTGTGGGGGGCCTGTCGAAGACGGGCTTCTTGTCACTGAAGGAGAGGCTGTGGTTGCTGGAGGGGATGCTGTAGTTGAGGGTGCTGTAGATACTGTAGAGCTAGGTGCTACAGTCACAATGCACGAGCAAGCAGAGCTGACTGAACGAATATTACGTTTACAGCCTCCAAAGCATGAAGGTATCATTGAGCCGTCATTGTAAGTCTTAGCAAGAAAACGGGCACAAAATTCGTCTGCCTGATCCTTATACCGACCATCAATGAAGTTGATGTAGCAGTTGTCAGGATCCTAGGAAGTTAGCTTTTGCATTTGTGGGTTTTAAGAGTCGCATCTTACACAGTGCTTCTGCGGATGATTATTGCTCTGCTGATGCTTCTTTTGCAGATGTGGATGACCAGTTACGGCTGCAATGCCAAAGGCAATCGCCACAATGGACAAATACTGAGAACGCATTTCAAGTTCAGTGATATGAAGCGACTGGGTGTTAGTAGCAAGGAACTATGTACTGAAAACAGTGCAAGTAGCTTGAACAGCGAATTCATGAAAAGCAGGATGACAAGAAGCCGAACTTATACTTAGTCTGATGGTCTTTCTGATACCTACTTATTTTACAATAGTGGGCTACATATCTCCCCTAATCCAAAAATAAAATCCCAATCCCACTTAGTTAGGTGATTGAGGTTTTGCTGAAGTCCTACGATGCTTGATAGTTCATGATATCGTTAGCACGAAAGCTAAACTTGCCATCTACTTCTAGTTTGGGTGAAGGAGAAGCGAGAAGATCTAGTATTGAGGATATCTAGACAGAATTCTAGAGGAAGAAAAGTGAGTTCTGGACGGTTCCAAGTTGCCCAATTAAGCTTAGGAAAAGTAAAATGGATGGTGCATCAGCAACACAGTTCGCGCCTACGATAGAACCTAATCGGCATCGTGCACGAAGCCGCACTTAGCAAGCTCAACATCCTGGAAGGAAGCCACCTCCCTACTTGGTGGAGGAAGCCGATTTGCTGGCTCGTGGAAGTAGTGGAACAAGAGAAGGAGAAGGTACTGGGGAAAGGTAAGCTAATTGCAAGGAGCGTGATAATGGGGACGGCACGAAGTAATAAGAAAGCCACATATGGGCACAACCAGAGAGGACAACAGCACGGCGTGGCTTGTTCACCCACCGGAGAAGGGAATGCCGATTGATCGAGTTTGGCGCCAAACCCACAGGTGATATCGTGAAAGAAAGTAGCTGGCTCAGAAGAACTGTACAAGGAATCATATTCCTCGGGGGTACTAGTATACGATGGTGACGTCGCGTGCTCCACAAAGCCCAGCCAGTATTAAACGGGAATGAATAACTGCAGAGAGCACATCACCATCATCAAATGTGTGGCACAGTACATCTTGTCGTACACTGTAGAAGTTAAGTTTTTTTCGGTCAGGTCAGGTCAGGGCAAGGTGCGGCGAGAACGTGGTGTTGTTGGATGAAAGGTCGTTGGTTGCTAGATAAAGTCTCGCTAAACTTTAATTTTACCCCTCCCACTTTTGGGGATTTCCCCATAGCCAGGACCATGGTATTCTCTCCCCTCAGCTAACGTACAACGTATTCGCATTTCCCCGCCACAGACAGATGAACAGCATGGTTGAACAATAGCAACAAAAACCGTGCCGTGTCAGGTCATGCGATGCAATGCAATGCAATGCAATACCGCACCGTACCGTACCGTAGGCCGCGCAAGGAGGGATGCGATCTATAGCGGCTGATGGAGTGCTGTAGATATATCATCATGCATCATTACAGTGGTGGTGTTGTGGTATAATGTGCCACATGGTCAGGCACACCGACCTCTCCTCAGCGACGAAATAACAGCGGATGTACTGTACAATTCTCACGAGCGCCCCTCCTTTGCTATGGCACCATGAATAAAGTTTCTATACAGTACCTTCATCCCCACCCAGACTAAAGAAATAGGAAGAAGAGGGTGATCGACCTAGCCGGTACCAGACCTCCGGGTCCAAGATTTCCGGGTGATCGACCTGATCGCTAGCGTGGACTGTTAGTGACGGTAGCGACGGTGATAGTTGGGGTTGTGGTGGTGGTGGTGATTGTGGTTTGGCACCACTACTTATTTCCCTACTACGAAACCCACTATGCATCCTTTGGGACACGTTTCCGTCCTAATTGGGGGAGTGTATTTGGCTTTTTTTTTGGTGGTTGGTATCAGGCCCTAATTGCGTCAAATTTCTACCCCCTAACTCTTTCTCGACTTAGTTTGATCAGGATTCATGGGCGAACCAGTCGTTATTGCGATGCTGGTTGACTCAGGCCAGGGCCGTATTCCAGTATTCGTGAGCACGCTGGTGGCATGATAGCGATACCATCCAACGTGGGCATTTGCCTCTCGCCCATCCGCATTGTACCCGTCGCCAAAAGGGGACACCAGATGCGACAACCGTGCACAAGAAGCCGTAACCTTCACTGGAGTTCTTGGGTGGTTGACAGCGAGTGGAGACTTGCAGCCTATAAGCTTTACGCAGCGTGGCGAACGTGGCTTTGAGCTTGTGCTATGTGCATGCTAACAGGGTAGCTGATCGAACCTCTACTTTTGCTCCACACATTCTTCAATCTCGGTTCTCCCGTCGAAAGTACCGTGCTGCCGCCACTTGGTGGTTAGGCGTGAGTACGGGGCGTGCATTGAAGGAATTCGCGACAGGATCAATCACTCAGATGATTGAGTCAAGCTTTTCCTTGGTCTGACATTCAGCTGCACGCCGTGTAGCTGCAGGTGCGGCGTATGGTAAGAGGAGAAACTCTAGACCCGAGATGTAGGATTGGGGAAATTAAGGATTCGTCCCCCATAGCTTATCAAGTCAAGCATACGTGTATTTAATCCCGTCCTCCTCTTTCAGCTCAGTCTTGTTGAACTTATCATCCAAGATGCCCAATATGAACGATAGTAAGATGTCATCGGCACAGTTAGAGCGGATGTCTTCCGCAGCAATCACGGATTATATCAGTACTCAACGAGCAATTCTCATCAAAAACCTCCCCTATCAGAAGAAATACTTGACTACTTTGATTCACGAGCGCGAAATCGAGCTAAAGGTTCTGTCTGATATGGCAGTGGTCAAAGGCCTGTTGAACGGCGGCGACGGCATCAGGGCCGAAATCAGCATCTTGAGAAGACGTCTGGCGATGCTCGACAGCAAAGAAACAGAGTTACGGAAGCTACAGGTGAAATCCGATGCGAAAGCTGCTCAAGATGAAAAACAACTAGTCCGAAACTTTTCGAGGAAGATTGTAAAGGATGCGTCCAGTAGCGTGTGGATCTGAACGAGTCAAACTCGGTCCAGAACCTATTAAAGATAAACAACAACCGGTTCAGGAGCTTTCCGATGTGGACCGTGAGAAACGCTCTAGGAGGTCTATGGATTTGATCGAGCGAAGTCGCCAAGAACAAAGATTGCCATTGTTGGATGGCTAAGTCGAGATTGGCCAGCGAGTTTCCCATGCTGACCTCGAAAATCACGCTCTCGAGGGAACCCACATACTAGTAGCATCAAACTTCGGCTCTAGGCCTGTCAAGACCAATAACAATAGCGGGAAGAAATGGTGGAAGGCACTTGACATTGAGCTAAAAACGTCCTAACTTATTTCACTGTGAGGAATAGATAGCAGAGGAAGGCCAATCGGGAATAAGCAACAAATTGCAAATCATTCCAACCAGGTGACCTCACTTTCTTAGATTCTTTCTCTGCAAGATAGGTTAGTCAAATCCCTGCGGTGGCTTTTTTCTCTTAAGACCCGAGTCGTGAGCTCTTGATATCTCCAAAACAATCACCCGAACAAATTGTTGTAAACCCTAAAGATTGGAGAAAGATCGAACGAATTTCACTTTAGATGCCAAGCTATCAGCTGGAATTCCAATCTCTGTTACTGGTGTACATGGAGACGATATTGAACGACTCAAGCAAATATTAACGTTGGGTGTTGTTAAAGCTCACAAGAATGGTCGCTATGAACAAATTGCACACAGCATTGTTGCTATAATCGATCTTTCACATCGCTATCTACCTGGTAGCTTGCGGTGTTGTGATAAGATTCATAAGGATAAATTGGAAAGCTGCTTGATAAATGGTATGTTGAGGACCAACCTCAAATTTAAGAGCATGTCTATATTGAATGGTTGAATATGGACGAGTAATCATCCTATGATAATATCGAACCAGAAATGCAACATGTGTCAGCCTTGCGAGGATCCACATGCCCAGGCTTCAGCAACATCACTTGGTGGAAGTCTACACAACATTACCTTCCCTTAGAAACAACCTTTGCGAATGCTATGTATTTCTTGAATGATTTGGATTAATCATGGGTCAGGGTCAATCTGGGGAAACCCACCAAGTTTCGACAGAGCAGTTGAGGAGTGAGCTGGTGAGTTGACATTTCTGCCCCGCCATTTGAGTGACACTATTTACTGACCACAACAGGCTCATAGATTTACACAAAAATGTTTCAACGGGCTCGAGATATATTCATTTCGTGAGGTTTTCCATGAGCTTGCAGACAAGCAGGCACATATCTCATACCTCAAGGAGGATACCATTGCCCGGTTTCTAGAGATTCCGGACATTCTCGGAGCCTCGTCAATCATATTCCAAATGATCAGTTATTTGGGAGCTTTTCCTTTCGGTCAGGATGCACCAATAATACTGGGGTTTGAACAGATGATAATGGTGGTGGTCATTATGACCGAAAGATATAAAAGGGTGTTACAAAAAGGGAACAAGGACCGAACGAAGCTGTTCTTCCGCAGCCTCGCCGTTTATGATCGCAAGGAAACGTTCAGCGAGACTGCCAAAACAGAAGATGCAAAACCCATTCCTAGCAACCACGTCGCTGGCTTTGCGATCGATGAAGGTATGGAGTATGATGATGACGATGACGATGATGAGCTAGCCCTGGCGGCATTGGAATCACTCGATGCTTTTGATGCTTTTCGACATGGTGATGCTCCAATAGCACAGTCTTCGATACCGTCTGATAACCTCAAGAAACTCATAATGCTTCTCCTCTTAATTGCACCTTTGGGTATACAGGAAAGTTTAGCACGAAGTTCCGAAAGACTAGTTGGGGATCAACTAGAAGGACTAAGAAAAACGGCCGACAATATCCTGGCAGCATTTGTGAACGTGGAAAAGTTTCCAGGTGTCAAAATCCAACAATTCAACACAGTAATACCTATTTCCCTGCCTTTTCTTTTCAATGGCTTCAATGCTCTGTTTGAACATTTTCTATTCTCAAAGAACATAGATTTTACCAAGCGCAAAGATCCCGCTACCTCCCAGCCGCCGGCTCCGGTTGAAGCAATAATCGAACAGCCACTTCTGACGGAAACGGGAGAGATATTAGATCTAAATGTACTATCTCAATTATCTTTCTTTCTTCCTGGCACCTCCTTATTTCGACGTCTTCGCCTACTATATTCTGGAGGCGACGCAGGCTTCTCAATGGGAAGCTTCGAAACCAAAGTCTTCAACTGGCGTGCCCCAACCATTCTTTTGGTATCTGGGAACCGGATTATAGATCCGCCAGAAAAAGGTCAGGAACGAGCATTCTCTGATACACTACCGCCAAAGCGCTTCCCAGACAGTAGCCGGTCATCACGTGTGGTGTTTGGTGTCTATCTCTCTCAGCCATGGCATCAAACGCACAAGGAATGCTTTGGAGACTCAGACACGATGCTTTTCCAGCTCGAGCCTGTACATGAAGTCTTCCACGCTTCCAAAATAAACACAGACTACGTATCTTTCACAAAATCACCGATACCCCACCCTGGTATTGCTTTTGGTGCACCGCATCCCAAGCCCAAAGCCACGGCTGGCCTCGCACCACACATAAACCTTGGCGCTGTCTCGCTAGTTCTAGACTCGAGCTTTGAATTTGGAGTGTTCACGCATAATTACACAAGTGGTGGCGGTGCGTTTCACAACAGCGAGACAAGAAAAAAGGACTGGCAAGATCGTTTTGAGGTAGAGAGTTTGGAGGTTTGGGGGTGTGGAGGACCGGAGGAAGCCGAAGAGCAGAAGAAACGCTGGGAGTGGGAAGAGAAGGAGGCGGAGGCTAGAAGGAGGATTAACATAGGCACAGGTGATATTGAAGCTGACAGAGCGCTGTTGGAGATGGCCGGATTGATTGGAGGCAATCGAAGTGGAGGGTCGATGAATTAGGATACATTAAGCCTGTTCTTTTAAAAGGCATCTTTGTGATTTGACTTTACGATATGGCGTATGGCTGGATAGAGTGTGAAGTTCAAACTAAACTGGAGTTCATGATATATACCTACACGTCTTCAAACGGGAAACAGACGAGGAGCAAGAAAGAGAACAAGACTCCAGAATATAAACGTGCTTCCCAACTATTGTACTGAGGTGTTCTGTTCATTCCCAAATACTCTCAATTTTGTGCAATTGACTGGTAATACCTCGCACTAAGCAGAGTTCCTTTGCAATTGAGTTCCCATACAAAGATCGGTCACACAAGTGACAGTTGAGGAGAATAGAGATATCTAGAATCCTGACTTAGGTAGAGCTGCAAGCAGCGAACCTCCAGTTTGGCGTGGCTACATTTTTAGCACTACTTTGGCGAAGCTGGCCCAATGAAATTCATTCTCCAAGAACTCTTCTCGTTGAATCATACTTGTAAATTATAGCGCTAGCGTATCGGTTGTAGGCAAGTCTTCTTTCGGCCACTGAGTGAAATGAATGAATGGTATGATTTGTAAGCCAAATTTGATTCAACCTTAAAAATAGATCATCTCATTTAGTAAGATACATCAAGTACAGAAGTTGAGATGAATCCGAAGCCCCCTAAGAAGCAAGCGATCGTTATTTCTACAGCATTGAATTGAGATTTTCCACTAATCGCCAGTATAACTACAAGGTATTTCAAATGCCCAACGCCTTTAATGATCATATCTCGGAACGCCATATGTGCTAGAGCATACATTTCACCATTCAGATTTCTTATTTTTTGGTCCATATCAAGTCCTTTACTGACTCAAGAACGCCCTTTCCTTTTGCCTCCTCAGGTGTCACAGGCTTCATACCATCCACGCTATCGCCATCACTCCACGTCTTCTCTCCAACCCTCGCCGCGGCTTCAGCGGTAGCCTTCGCTTCGTCCACAGCTTTCTGGACCTGCGCCCTCGTCTCCCCATCCTTCAATTCGCCTACTACACCCTTGCCGCCCCTCTCTCTTCTCCTCCTCATCGCCTCGCGCAGCTCCTTATCCTCTTCGTCTCTCGCCTCCAGCTCTTTGATCCACGCGGCTTGTTTCTCTCGGGCTTTCTTTTCATCCATCAACCCGTCGAATTCCTTCCGCTTCGCTCGATCTACTTGCCAGTAGGCACTGCCTGCTAACATTGCTACGAGCGTGAAACCCTGGGCGAGAATTCGAGCTCGGAACATGCGCTGAGCACGATTATGATCGCCGGCACGGATGGATTTGGATGCGCCTATCAGAGCTGCTGTTGTGAGAAGACAGCCAAGTGGAATCAGAGGCTCTTCGCGGAGACGACGGGTGATCTTCTGCCAACCACTTTCTTCGTAGAATTCGCTATGGCACGATGTCAGTATTGCTGCAAATTTGGAGAGCTCAAGGTTTTGTTTCATTCAGGTGAAGCGGGGTCTTACGTATTACCATCGAAAGACGATGGCATGGGTGCCCTCGACATCTTGAGAGAATTGGTGTGGGATTGGCCTGAGAATGGCTCTACATGTCTTGGTTTCGTCGTACTGTAGATTCTGGGGTCAAGTCAACGGGTGATGTTCGTGCAGTTCTCCGTACAATACCCGATTTACGGGCCAGTTGGTATCATCCCTGCCAGAAATAAATTTCTAGGGGCGAGCTCGGCGAGTCATCATCAATAAACCCCACCAAACGATAGCTACAGCCCAACTACCTTTTCTGTTGTAGAGTCAGAAACCACATCAATTGGTATTGCAATCTATCAACAATATGCAGAACGGTACCAATGTCAACGGGGTGAAGACGCGATCGAGGAATCCAAGTTTCAATGTGAATTCTTTGTCTTTGACTGAGTATTCAAGCAACCCTTCACCGCCGGGCTCTTCCTCAGGATCCAAAGTTAGGAGCATAGTTCCAGAGGAAGATTTGTTGCCAACTGGCTATCCTGATGTATGTTTGAACCCTGTATTGAGTGCTTAAGCTGATCCGGCCAGTATCTAAAACTCATTCTCAGCTCAAGAGTCTATGATGTGGTGGAAGAAACCCCACTAACTCATGCTGTCAACCTGAGCAATGCCTTAGATTGCAAGGTATTACTAAAGAGAGAAGATTTGCAGCCAGTTTTTAGCTTTAAGCTGCGAGGGGCGTACAATAAAATGGCACATTTGGATCCTAAGGTCTGCTGGAAAGGTGTTGTTGCTTGTTCTGCTGGTAAGTATATCTTTCACATTCTGGGGCTAAGCTGACGGAAGTAAGGAAATCATGCACAAGGAGTAGCATATTCGGCACGAAAGCTTAAGATCCCCGCTACGATTGTCATGCCAGAAGGAACACCCAGTATCAAACATCAGAACGTTAGTCGGCTGGGTGGTTCGGTGCTTCTGCATGGACCAGACTTTGATGCTGCAAAGGAGGAGTGCGGCAAATTGGAGAAGTTGCATGGTTTGACAAACATTCCCCCATTCGACGACCCTTATGTTATTGCTGGGCAAGGTACTATTGGATTGGAAATATCTCGACAAACAAATTTGAGAAATTTAGAAGCTATTTTCTGCTGTGTAGGAGGAGGAGGTCTTATCTCCGGAATCGGCGTGTTCATGAAGCGTATAGCACCGCACGTCAAGATCATCGGAGTTGAGACATATGATGCGGACGCCATGACTCAATCCCTAGCCAAAGGAGAAAGGGTCTTCCTGAAAGATGTAGGCCTTTTTGCGGATGGAGCAGCAGTTAAAACAGTCGGCGAGGAGACTTTCAGACTATGCCAAGAAGTTGTGGACGAGATGATTCATGTCACCACCGATGAAACCTGTGCGGCGATTGATGATGTCTTCAATGATACCCGATCTATTGTTGAACCTGCAGGGGCCTTGGCTCTCGCCGGTTTGAAGAAATACGTTGCGCAACATCCATCTGCTAATCCGAAACGAAACTTTGTTGCAATTGCTTCAGGAGCGAACATGAACTTTGATCGACTACGTTTCGTCGCCGAGAGAGCTGCCCTTGGCCAGAAAAAGGAAGCATTGATTAGCGTGTCTATCCCCGAAGTACCTGGGTCCTTCTCAGAGCTCATCAAGAATGTTCTTCCACATCTTGTTACCGAGTTCTCCTACAGATACGCAACAGACATAGTAGCGAATGTCCTTCTTGGTTTCTCTCTCAATGTCCCAGCATCTCAACGCAAAGAAGAATTGGCAACCCTGTTAACTCGAATTTCCAACTCCGGTATGATAGCCACAGATTTGTCCGGGGATGAGCTCGCAAAATCACATATCAGATACATGGTTGGAGGTCGCTCCGGTGTTCAACATGAACGATTGTACATGTTTAGCTTCCCCGAACGTCCGGGGGCTCTTGAAAAGTTCCTCACCACCTTAAGACCTAAATACAGCATCTCGCTTTTCCAATACCGCAATGCAGGTTCCGATGTGGGAAAAGTGCTTACTGGTATTTTATGTCCAGATGGAGAAATAAATGAGCTTCACAGCTTCCTCAATCTCATCGGGTATCCATATATAGATTGCACCAAGTCAACGGTATTTGAGACATTCTTGAGATCATGAGAGAATTTGGTGCAGTGGGATTGTCTACATATTGGAATTATTTGCTGGACTTTAGCATGGCGTTGGTGGCCATCTATTTGGGATAGACAAAATATAACGGGATGACCAGACTATCAGGATCTCTAAGGATTTCAATTCAATAGCAAAAGTCATAAATGTCGAGTATTACTGGTAATAATTCTTCCCTTGGCCCTTGTTTTTTGGAAGAAGAGTGAGTATAGCGTGTTAAATTCGTGATGTTAAGCTCAAGCAACTAAGATTTCTGCTCTACATATTGTTTCAGACGGGCATTAGCGAAATATATAAATGCTAGTTATGAGATTACCCCGATTTCTCGATCTAAAACATAGTATAAATTTTATTTCGTGAGGATATTTCTATAGCTTACAACCCTACCTGGCATGAATCAAGATGCGCATTAATTCTAAAACCCTAAAAACCTAGAATAATGAACTATCTTTTCCCGTGGAAGTGGAAGTGGAAGTGGTTGATACCTAGCATACCCGTGTGGTGCCTCAAATATAAGGCTCAAATACAAAAATCGGCGATAACCTCACCAACACAAACCCCCATTGCCAATCCGTAGTCGTTCACTCAATTCAGCCAATCACCTTAAAGTCAATAGCCACAATGATGCCAACGACAGTTCTCCTCCGTACGGCACGTCTCCTTTTTCGCCCGCTCTCCGTCTCCTCACGATGTCTTTCTACCCTTTCCAGCACTTCCTCCACAGCCATACTACGAAAAGCCAGCCTATTAAGCACGAGCTTCGCGCAGAGGAGTCTGGCGGATAGCATTGGACAGGTCAGGGGCATGAAGGTTAGGAGTTCGGTCAAGAAGCTCTGTGAGGGCTGTAAGGTATGTTTTGAGAATTGGGGAGATCTTTATGATAAGGATGCTGGCTAATATTTTGGATAGAGTGTCAGGAGGAAGGGGGGCAAGAAGGGGCCTGGATCAGTGTATATCATATGTTCCTTGAATCCAAAACATAAGCAACGACAAGGAAAATAGATGAGTACGATATGTTAAGAGGTATGGAGGATGGTAGATGGAATGATGCATTGTCTCCGTTAAAGAGCATCGGAAGTAGAGACTTGTACAATTACAGAGAAGGCAAGCATGGGAAGGCGTTCAAGGAATGATAATCTCGAAAGGAATACTGGATATCACATTCACGCATTGATGGAAACTGTCTTTGAGAATTCTGTGTCATAATCCATCGATATATCTCTCCATCGTCTCCCACTCCGTTTTGCCTGTTGATATCAAGTATCGAATTTGTGACTTGAGTAATCATTAGTTCAATGTCTACCCCCCAAAGCGCTCGGTAAAATTGAACTGGAGAATTGACATACGATATCCTCGACATTTCTATTCCGCCGAAACTCCTCTCTTGCAAATTTCAAAGTATCCTCCCTTGTATTTTGATTTTCGATCCTTCTACACCCTCGTACAATCGATCGCCATAAGGCTATAGCTTTATTTCGCTGCAGAAACTGTACCGTCCAATTGAAATCAGCGGCTGGAGGGTGAAATTTTGGCAGAGGCGCAATTGGGGAGACACGAACATGATCAAGATCTACAGTTTTCCCTAGACGGCTGGGCCGTTTAGCCGCAGTTGCATATGTGCGGCAAAGCAAGAATGACCGGAGAATCATCCTCGTATGGTTATTGGCGGAAGGAAGAATTTGGTGAAGATTGTACTTGATGATGGCTATAGTTTGAAAAGCGGAACCAAGCCGCTTCAACCACACTCCTTGATGCAAGCGAGACGTCGCGTCGACGCGTCTCCCAACTACTCGAATATCTTAGGGAAAATGCCTCGAAAGGATATAGATCAGAACGATCCCATAGAGCTTGCAAATAGTAAATCGATAGAGGAGTTTATCGAGGATTATTTACCTCCTAGGTATGTTTCCAGTGTTGCCCCAAAGACATCACAAGACTCGGGCCCAATTCATCACAAGCTTCCTCGTCAGACTGTAAAATACCTCTCGAAAACCCAATTACCTGACGCAATGATCTCAGCCCACAATGGACAACTTGGATCCATCCAAAAACCCAATCCCAATACAAACTCTCCCTTGTTTCATCATCCGCACTTCCCCAGCCTGATTTCGAAGCCTGTTTCAACCTCATTATGGAAACCAGCTCTCAAGACTATAAAAACTCCACCTTTGGTTGGAATCCCAAGTCTAAACGGAAAGAAATGAAACTGCTAGATATGAAGTACTTGTTAGTCAAGGATAGGGAAGAGGTCAAAGCTTTCGCGAGTTTAATGCCAACGTATGAGGACGGGATAAGAGTGGTATACTGTTATGAGATTCATCTCCATACGGAACTCCAAGGGTATGCTTTGTTCCGATTCCTTGTGCTTGTGTTTTGCTTGAGCAAAAAATAGGCCAGGATATAGCTGATAAAAGACAGGACGGGATTGGGAGCTGTTCTGATAAATTGGCTTGAAAGCATCGGCAAACGGATCAAAGGGACGGAAAAGACAATGCTGACTTGCTTCACAGCTAACAAGAGGGGAGTCAGGTTTTACGACAAACTGGGATATGAGAAATATCAGTATACACCGGGCCCGAGGACACTGAGGAATGGCACGAAAGTCGAGTGTGATTATGTCATTTTATGCAAGGATATTATATAATACACTTGTAAATGTATATCACCAATGTCTATAGAGATAGCTGTGAGATATAGGATGAAAAGGAGCCGAGAAAGCCAGAAAAGTATGGCTGAAGTTACATAACAAGGTAGGAGCAGATCTCCCTTATGACCTTGGTTTTCCATCTGTAATGATAAAAATGTCTGACGCTCAAATAGTTGTAAGGCGATATGCTCAAGCAAGAGCATATTCCAATGGATATGACTAATTCTAAAATGGTGTGTTTCTGATAGGTCTCAGGTTCTTTGATAGTATCAAAATCTCTTGACACAAAGACATCATTCAGTTCTATAGATTCTGGTTTGCTGGGGGCCATGTTTGGCAGCCAGTTATTAAGTAGGATATCCCTGGAAATATATCTTGTCACGAAATGCTACTAAAATAATGATTGCTTCGAGTATTATGCTTGGTCCTAATAAATATTGAATTCATACTGTCAGGCATGCTCATTTACGACAGCCATCATACCCTTTCAGGAAGGCACGGCTTTGTCTATTTAGGCAAGTAGGCAACCTACAGTTGAGGTAAAAGCTGCTACCCGAAACAATCTTTGCAACTCAACACACAGTACATGCAAACGAGAGTCTTACTTAGCTCTCTCCCCTATACATATAAAACTACATTCTGAGAGCTGGATTTTCCAATCTATTTCCTCTCCTGTATCATAAGCGGTCTTATTTCTTCTACGACGTGATTTACACTTTACTACTCTCTGCTTCAACAGAACACACAGCAGACTACTAACCTCCGATCACCAGAGACTTACTTCTACCACCAAAAACTCCTACGAACCAAATCCTCTATCGTGCTTTCGAAAATAAAAATGGGTCGTTGGGGCGAGGAACTCTTTGCTGGGGATATGGACATGGATTGCATCGCTGCGCTTTCAGCTGACGCCGGAATTGAACTTTACTATTACAAAGTTGAGGAAGGTGGCGAAAGCAAAGGTCTGGAGGCCACTCGGGACCATCTCAATAATGGTGTCCTGGATTATCTGTTCAAGAAGTGCACGACATATGAGAAGGAACAAGGCTTCATTAGCAAAGAACTTCCTTATATCATGCTAGGTGTGTATCTAATCAGAGACAGATCGAGAGGTTGTGGCTAATTCTTTAAATGCGAAGGTGCCCTTGCAATGCGTCTGGGTGCTACGATCTCAACTCAACAAATGAATGTCCTTCGAGATGAATACCAGAAGTGTCCAGTTTCGCCCAAGTACACTTGGGTCTTGGGAGACTCTAACTTCAGACGTCCGGCATTTGTTCAGTTTGAGATTGCAGTTCAATGTTACCCAAACAATGGTACGCCTTGGGACTTCGATATAGCTCATTGCAAGGGTCCCAGTTGTGGAAAGACTGATAATGATATCAAGGGAGGCTTGAAGATTTGTGCCAAGTGCCGAATCGTCTCCTACTGTAGCAAGAATTGCCAGGTTGCTGACTGGCAGCAACACAAAACCTATTGCAATAAGCCACTCAAGAACCCACGCCCATTTATGCTGAACGTCTAGGTCTATAGGAACTGCAGGCTTGTGGTCACGATATCATTGTATTGGTACCATACTTATGATATAAGCAATTTATCAATTTAGCGATGGCTTTAGCAATGGTTTCCACGGGTACGATGCAAAAGGAGCTTTGCAGGCTGAATGTCTTGCACATGGATTCATAATAGGTTTTGATTTGCGTCCTGCAATGTTTTCTAGGCTGAGAATGATATCTTGCTCATTACATACTGAATCAGACAACGTGAAACATCCTTTGTGATATAGTGAGGCCGTTTACAAAGCAGTTCAACAGTCTTTTTATCCTAGATTTCGAGACGAAGCAATACATAGAAAGCCTAAGTTGGCTGAAGTAAATTCATCATATTAAAAGTGACCTCTTACAGTCAAAATCCTAGAGCAGACTTGGCTGGTGCACCTGACAAGTATTAGTGTTCTAAGGCTTTAGCCTATTGAATGTTCTCTGATAAAACTGGTATCGTCAACTCTGATCTGGTAAACGCTATTTCATTACTTTATGAAGTTGTAACTTTGAAGTCTAGCTTATATAGTTGACATCCTTGCAAGTTCAGGAATCATTTCTACATCCAGATGTGCTTTTCCAAACAAACTTTTCAATGCCACATGCTCATTCTTCAGCCGTAAACTTTTGCGCAGCCCATTCAGCAATTCCATAAAGAAGAGCTGTCGAGTGGCCCGCAACCTGAAGAGGAACGACACTCAAATCAACAACACGAACATTTTTGGTTCCATATACTCTGAAGTCGTTGTCTACAACACCACCCAGTTTTCTGGGTAGCATTGCACAAGTACCTAAGTGATGGTAATTCGGTTGAAACATAGACTTTGTCTTGACCCAATCCAGCCATACTTCATCACTCGCATCTTCGGGAACAGTCTCAAAGCTAGGATTAATGCTAGACTTATTCACTCTCCCCGCGAGGGGTTCTGTCATGAGGAATTTGCGAGCAAACCTCGCTGTTTCAACAGCCATCAAGCCATCAAAGTCAAATTGGAAGAAGTTGGAATCGATAAGCGGCCGCGCAAGTCTATCCGGGCTGTTAATATGCACGCTTCCTCTGCCAAAAGGTTGAAGAGGCCAGAATGCGGCGACAATGATATCGCCTATTGCTGCAGGAATAATCTCGGAAGCAGGTGTGTTTGATTTCAAAAGAAGGTCTAGCTGGGTTTTGAGAATGTGCTCCTGTGTGGCCGCACTACTTGCTCCACCATTTTGGGCAGCTATTGCTTTAGCGTACTCTGGCAGCTTTGCTAGGGTAGACTTGTAGAAAGACAATGTCCTATTGCCAAATAGATCATGCAATGAGGTATGTGCCACAAATCCGGGAAGTCCGGAGAAGTTCTGGTTTGTAGCAGTGGCGGAGATGCCCATTACGCTCTGGTCCTGGAAATTCTCACCCACGGATGCGAGATCAACTTTAACTTCGATAGACTGTCGAGTCAAGACTGATGGATTACCAACTCCAGAGTGCTCTAGAATCGCAGGACTTCGGATTGCACCTGCTGAAAGGATTACCTCTCGTTTTGCACGTATGTTAGAGACCAATCCTTCTTGACTGATAACTTCAGCGCCGGAGGCTACTGCTTTGCCATCCTGACCGTTTTGTGACCATAGAATCCGAGTAGCTGTTGTATTAGTAATTACAACTAAATTCTGGCGATCCATTACAGGGTAATAATATGCCTTTGCCGCATCTTCCCTTATATCAGCCTGCACATTCTGGGTTGCTTGCTGGACCCCAAAGCCGTTGAGCTCGCCGTTGTTAAATTCATGGTTAGGTTGAATCCCTAGGTGCTTCATTGTAGTATTGAAAATATCGTGTATATCGCCTGGTGTCAGGTGCCTAATCGTCGTAGCTTGAGTCAATTTTCCTTCATAGCGATTTTTGCTTTTCCACAAGGATATCAAACTCACGGTGAAGTTGTGGTTAGCAGCGGACCTTGAAAACCATGGGCAGACGCTTCATAAGAGGCACCCACTAAGCATGAGTAGGTCAGTAACCAGGTTTGGATCCTTTAGTTTGAAGATTCATAATCCATCAAACAATTTGCAACAAGCTAAAGCATAGAGCGTGTTCACATACAGGCGATCAAAGCTGGTGATGGAGGCTGGAAATGCTCTCCTTTCTTCCCAAAAAAAAACAGTTTCTTCCAGTCCAGCTCTAAACCTAGCGCACGCCAAAGATCCATCTGGGAGCTAGCAGGTCGAATATATGTCATCCCTAAGGCAAATATTCAGCACAAGAAGTTCCTTAGGCGCTTGAAAACTTGCCATTAATGAGACTTGAGCCACCAACTCCCTTCCCAGCACTCCAAACGAGGGTCCGATTATCTGCAAAGATCTGAGGCTTGCTTCCATATTCCCAATCAACGCGGGTATTTTTCGCGAGGCCATAAACAGATGGATTCGTGACGTTGGGGTTATTACGCTCGAAATCTCCTGCTTCGATCACTGCAACGGTGAATCGTGGGTTCTCAGACAACCTTGATGCAATTACGAGTCCTGCTGTTCCTCCACCCAGGACCACATAGTCAAAAGAATCGTTGACGAAACCCCTGTTTTCATCTTGCTTTGCGAAGATAGAAGCAGTTTTGCCTGAAGATATAGAGAACAGTAGCACGGTCAAAACGACTGATCCGTAACCCCAAAATATCATTGTGAGGTCCCTGAGTTGATATCACAAGGAGTAGGCTTTTCCAAGTACCTTGTAACGACTTCCTCTTCCTATTATATGGCTGCTCGTCAGCGCCAAGGTGTAATATTTACGTACGAGCCATGCACAGTCTGACCATGTGGAGCAATTTGGTAGATCTTTATTAGTAAAATATCACTGAATGCTCTCCTATGGTAGTATTAGGCAACCATCCCCAGAGGTTGTGTTGTTCTATTCTGTTTTGTTGATGTCATTTAAGAGCCTGGTATTCTCGCTAATATAACGTCATAATACATGTACAACGAAGTTGCAAATATTCATCTACATATCGCCAAAATTCCTGGCATAACAGAGAGTTATTTAAGAGACAGACGATTGACTTAATTAATTGATCTTAAATTCCATAACATTAATAAAAGTAAGATCAAGAGAAAGATAGCTCTGAAATTCTTATTGCCGTGTTAAGAACTCTCACAATAACTCAAGATCACTTGACATTTACTGTAAATCAAAGCTCTGTGAAGGAACTGCACCAAAAAAAATTAGATTCAGTTCAATTGTAGTAGAATGTCGATATCCTGAACAAAATCTTGAAAGCTTCACAGTAGGTTCTTTTGGGGTGTACCATAAATTTATTATTCTAGACAATTAATTCCTTCCTTGATGCAGTAGACGCTAAACTCAAAAGAGTATTATCAGACCTGGTCAATATATGTACAGCAGAGGCAGCAGAAAAACACTACTATGGTGGTTGTTCCAAAAGGATTTCATTTACATTGTTGAAACTGTTGGTATATTCAAATGTCATAGGCATGTGACCTAGTCACGTGACCTGCCATTGAGTATGTAAACACTCCCTTCGTACGTAGTCAATACAACAACCTCTTGATCCCACTGAAATACAACGAGCACTACGCTATTACGAGCGTGGGGTGCTCCGTATTCCAAGTGATCAAGCTCAATAACCATGCGTCTGGCGAACCGACAGAAACTTTGTGCGAAACTAAAATGTCGAGCATAGATTCTTCATTGGGGAGCAGTCTGGCAGTTTGTGGATAAAGTTGCGGTTCGAGAGACTACCGTAACACCATATCAGATGACATTCCTTCTGTCCAATCATGCTCATTCGTTCAACCATCAATATAAGCATAGGCTGCACAGCTGAAAGATTGGTGGTAGGCTCCACAACTCTCAGCTTCAAGAGGTTCGCTTATTCTGGAAACTTTGTGACTTAATCACGGATAATAATATACAGACATTTATTAGCGTTGTATGGTTTTTACAATTATAGAGAGTAATGAACATTTTCAATCACTTGTCGTGCCGTGTTATTTTGCTTTTTGATGGCTGGATACCGACGAGAGTTCGTGGAGATGAGCTACGGTATCTACCTTCAATACTAATCCTTAGCCAAAAGTTTAAGATGGATGATCGATAGAAAGTGGCTTTAATGGACCATGGGCGTTTCTCAAAGACTGAATGATAAATAGAGAAGAGCCTTTGTCTCGTTTCTGAAACAACTCCCTCTTCGTGAAGAACTCAGCACATATCCTTTATCAATTTGCTTGATTTCAACTCTCACCCATTCACATACTCCAATTCAATTACTCCAATCTATCATTCTGAGCTCTATATTTATTCTACTTCGTGTGAAAAATGTCTGGAGCGATGCAAGAACCGATAACCCACCAGCCTGTCCACAAAGAGGCTCCATCTTATCAAGTTGTAACTGGATCCGAGGAATGGCATCATGAAATGTTCGGATGTCTTGACGGTGGCATTTCTGCCAACGATCATCTCTGTATGAATCAACATCAACCGTTACGCCTCAAAAACTAATCATGTTAAATACAGGTCTAAAATCTACTTTCTGCCCCTGCTTAGTATATGGCAAGCAACAAGAACGTCTCCGAAATGCATCTCTTCAGGGATATGAGCGAATCAATAATGATAGCCTGCTTTATGCAGCTAGCTTGTACTTATGTGGATTAAACTGGATGTATGGTTTCTCCTCCCTGACTGGTGCTTTTTAATAGCTTGAGCTAATGTATTAATAGCCCCACCTTTCTGAAGCGTGGTGAGCTTCGCGAGAAATATAGCATCAAGGGAACTCAGATAAGCGATTGCTTGTACTCTGCATTCTGTGGTTGTTGTGTCTTGATCCAGCAAGAAAAGGAGATCATTGGGAGGCAATCTTCTTCAGTAACTCAACAGGGATACTCGAGATCGAACATATGATCAATTAACCGCTATTAAAACCGACATAATATGAGGTATTAATGTAAGTGATGTCGACATAATGGTAGGTGGAGGAGCTGGGTGCTCAAGCGGCCATCACTGGATTTGCTATGGAGTTATTCTTTTGCTTATATATGATACCTGTACTGGATGATTTTTAAGGGTGCCACTGAATATTTTATAAATCAAATTCAATACGGTTTTGATCTAAACAGACCTCAACTAATGTGGAGTAAATATCACAACACCGCCAAACATTTAAGTGTAATAACGCCGTTGAGTTTGCGGTTGTTTCAATTTTAATGTCTTATGCCCTTCTTGCTTGGAAATGTTTGACATGTAATCAGGCCTTCACGAAAAAGCATCAATCATTTTGACAAATCCTAGGCATCTAATTTCAAAAATCCATTGCTCATCATGAATCAAATGGATCATACAACGCTTCTGGCGGCCATTCTACTTCATCAAAGTCAACACACCACTCGTGCTCTCCACTATCTACCCATTCACTGTCTGCACTTTTCCCTGGAAGTACAACTTCTGCACGGGTATTTGGCGGAATACACAACCTGAGCGACAGCTTATTACTCTTCAAGGTCCACTCACAACTAACCATTCCATATGGACTCTCAAATCGCACATGGGCCCAGGTAATGTCACCACCAGGCACAGGCTCTACCCTAATCACTTTCCATCCAGGCTCTTGTGGTGAGATACCTCCAACGGTACCATGAAGAAAAGAACCAACAGCACCTAGAGCGTAGTGATTGAAAGAGGTCATTGAGCCGGGATTAATCTCTCCATTCGGCATCATGCTGTCCCATCGCTCCCACATGGTGGTTGCACCCATAGATATTGGGTACAGCCAACTAGGACATTTATTTTCAAGCAGCATCCTATATGCAATTTGCGGGTATCCTGCAGCAGCAAGAACGGGAAGAATGAGAGGTGTTCCAACGAATCCGGTACCAATTCTAAATTTGGAGGCGCGAACGAGTTGCACGAGACGTTTCGCTGCTGTAATCTGTAGCGGATGTGGGATAATGTTGTAACTAAGGGCAAGCGATAGGGATGTCATAGTATCTGGCGCCAATCTTCCATTCTCGGTCATATACTCGCTTCGGAAAGCTGCCCTAATGCGCTGACCTTCTGTCAGGTAGTGCGTATAATCAATTTCATCATCTAATGTTTCAGATACCTTTCTCATGATGTCTGTGATAGCAACAAGGTAGGCATTTGCAACTAATTGCGGATCAGTTTTGCCTTTCCCGGGTTCATCTGGAGGAGCGGAAGGGTCTAGCCAATCGCCCAACTGGTGTACCGACTCGTCCCAAAGTCCCGAAGGACTACGAGGAAGGGTAACATCTATCCAGGTCTTCATACTGGTGTGTTGATCCTGAAGAATCTTTCGATCCCCAAATGCCATATATAATTCGTAGGGTAGGATGATCACTGCATCTGCCCACTAAATATAACAAATCAGCTTTGGGCGAGTCGAACATGTATGACATATACACAGAACTTTTCTCGTAGGATTGACAAAGATAAGACACAAGAAAAATGTACTCACAGCAGCTTGTGCTTTAGGGAAAGATTCTTCGATAACGTTTGGACAAACAAGAGGCGGGACACCATTATTGTCTTTTAGTTGTTCTGCTGCAAGATCTTGGAGCCAGCCCGAAAGCATTCCTGCAGTGTTGTAAAGAAAACTGGCTGTGGGAGCAAATATTTGAATATCACCTGTCCACCCAAGTCTCTCATCCCGTTGTGGACAATCCTATGTACAAGTCAGCAGCATCCACGGGGGTTGTCGAAGAATCGGATCAGTAGAAAATAAGAGATGTTGTACTACGCACTGTAGGAATGCTGAGAAAGTTGCCTTTCATCCCCCAGCGGATATTCTCATGAAGCTTGTTGATATCTTGGTTGGAGCATGTAAAAGTGCCAGTTAGTTCCAGGTCATTGTGTATCACAACAGCCTCGCAACTCTGAAGTGGTTCTCCGGATGGCCAACCATCCACCTGAACATATCGAAACCCATGGAAAGTGAACTTCGGCTCCCAATCGAGAGCTTCACCAGACAAAATCAAGGTATCCTGAGCCCTACAGTCTCGAAGGGGACCAGTAGCACATTCACCTTTCTCATCCAGTACTTCGGTATGAGTAAGTGTTATCATATCTCCTTTTGATCCTTGAACGCGGATTCTCACCCAACCAACCATGTTTTGGCCAAAATCTAAGATTTTCTTCCCTGTCGGGCTCTGAATGACTTCTTTCACTCCAAGAACCTCCATCTTGCGGACGGGTGGTCCTTTTGATGACAGAAGCTGACATGTAGGAAAGTCTAGCTTGTCCACAGCATTCCAGTCACTATCATCAAATCCTCTAACGTTCCACCCGCTTATTTCCGAGTTAGCATTATACGCTTCGCCGTCATAGATTTCTGAGGAGATACGTGGTCCCACATTTGTTGTCCAACTGCAATCCGAGTTGATGATCACACTCGAATCTCCAGTGTCCCAAAAGATCTCCAGTTGAGCAAGTAAAGCTGGCCGAGCACCATAAATACAACGCTTTCCACCAAGGAAACCAAGTCTAGTGCAAAACCAACCCTCACCTACTTCAACCGCCATGATATTCTCTCCACTCTGAAGTAGCCTCGTAACGTCGAAAGTTTGATAGTTGAGGTGATGATTGTAACTAGTCCAGCCAGGTGCAAGAACATGATCGCCAACTTTCTGGCCATTGATGTTCACCTCATATAGACCTTGCGCTGTAATATATAGGCGTGCCTTTTCAATTCGTCTCTGGACTTTACTTTGAAGTTCGAAAGATTTCCGAAAAAGTGGAGGGCGAATTGCTCCATTAGGAGCCAATGACACCGACGCTGCAATTAGGCTTGCCTACACACGGGATTAACTTCAGCGTCTTACTTCTTGAATCCGTTATTCTTTTATCGTATGAATGGGTTGATCCTATCTTACCGTCCAGTCCTCGCGTGTCAATAATCCAGCTTCAACTACGATGCAATCTGACCATTCGGTTGAGGCGAGATCTCCCAAGTTGTCATTTGTTCCTTGAACTACAGAGTATCTGTCAATCACATCAAGTCGCAGGCTATTAGCAAGCTTACTTACGTCTGTCTGGATATCCGCTTGCTCTCACGCGGACACTGACTATCTCGCGGGACTGCAATGGCTTCGCTGGCCACGGGACGCAGGTTGAGCTTGAAGAGACTTGAGGAAATACATCACCAGAAGTTTGTCCAGAAGTGGTGACTTCGATTTCATATGATTTCTGATACCAGCTCTGGGACTGACTCTCGAATGACCAAGATATCCTCGGCCTGGATTCACCTATTCCTAAGGGAGCTCTGTGGTGTTCCACAGTCACTGACTTGATCCGAACCATGCTGGTTGCTTTTCAAAACTTTATGTCCTCTCTAACTTCATCCCATATATGTCGGTTTATTTAGTTTCTTAGAAAGTTGTCACCTAACCATTTGATAATGTTTATGTATTGAATTGGAGATCGCTTTTGTATACCTTAATGCGACCCGTGACTGGTGAGCCTTGCTTTTATAACATGAACGATATTCTCTTTAAAAGTAGCTTCTCGCTAATATGCTCGTATTCCGGTAGATCTCTGTATCACATAGCTGATCTGCATGCATTATATCTACCGAATGGAAGACGTTATCTAGAGTCACGTGACCAAGCCTCAATTCACGATATATACTTGTAGACAGAGACACTCTGTTACATCCACCTTCTCTGTACTTCGCTAACTTCGTCTTATAGTCTACAGAGAATATTCTTACCAAGCTGCTACAATAGTTGATCTGGCGTGCTGTCCTGTGTCTTTCATTTGTAAATGAGACTGAAAGCAGGATTGCAAACTCTTATGTTTCAAGGTGGACAGCCATGATTTCTATGCCCGAGAATGTGCACTTTCAACGGCCTTGCCGCAAACCTTACTCCATTCAACGAGATATTCCAACCGTTGACAGCGCTAGAATTTTGGGCGAAAGAAAATAAAGCAGAAATGTACACTATGTTGTGATGGATATGAAAACACCATCTGGTCAAAGAATCATTCACCTCAATCATTTGAGTCAAGTTCCAGTGAAAAAGTGTTCTAATAAGCAGAACGTACCTCATTTGTCTATGGTAACCAACCATACGTGAGATTTGATGCTTGTCGTTGATGTTCATTTCGCAGACAGCGTGCACGGACTAAAATCCTGCCGAGGTTCCATAAATGTTAATTACTAGCCTTGTGATATTTACTACGTCTATACATCGTTTCAGCTGCGAACATCAAGTGCCTTGACAGATCCTATCGATACCACGCTGCCTACTATGTGAGCTCATTTCTAGAACAAACGAGTCAAATCAAATTACTTACAGTGCAGCAGGGAAACACCAGCAGCTAGACCAACGGTAGAAGAAATATTAGCTCTACCAGAATTTCCAGATGTGCTATGGAATCTCACGCCAGATCAAAGCGGACTATTACCTGTTGCAGCTAGCAGAGGTGGACCAGTGAACATAGAATGGGAAGTTCATGGAAAAGGTGATATCAAACTTATAGTATGTTACCTGTCATTTGATTTCTTAGATCACATGTCAGTGAAGGGGTATTTGTTTACACTTGCTTCTATTTTATTTTGAGAATATGTGCCCCATCGAGATGCAAAACTGCTTATCTACTATACATGGTTACAACGGATGGAGGTAATCAACAGTTAACTGACAATGCTCAGTGGATAATGGGACTTGGGGGCGTCAAAGTAAGCTCCCCAATCGCAATCAATAACCAGTATATTTATCCTTGATTTTAGACAAATTGGCAACGACAAACTCTAAAGTACGGCCATGAGCAAGGTGACAAATACTCATCCCTCGTCGCAGATAACCGGGGAACTGGAGGCTCAGATAAACCCTTGATGCGTTATTCCACTAGTGAAATGGCAAAAGATTTGATCGAACTTATCGACCATCTTGGTTGGACATGTGAACGACAATTACATGTATCAGGTGTGAGTATGGGGGGAATGATTGCTCAAGAACTTGTGAGTAAACACCTGCAACTTCCCTTGTATCGAAATTGACTTTGGATTAGGCATACTTAATACCAACCCGTGTTGCGTCACTCAATCTCCTCTCAACCTGCGCACAAATTGAAAATACCATCGGATTCGTGGAGAACTTACGGAACAGAATTAACATGTTCATCCCCAAGTCTCTCGACCGTTCTATCACCGATGCTGCCCATAATAGTTTGTCCTTTTCTACCTGCTCGCACCTCCCCGTCTTTCCTAATCATTCCTATGTCTACTGACGAGGCGCTAGTGTTCTCCGAGAAATGGCTTGCCCTTCCCGATGACACCCAAGTTCCTCAACGCGGCACCCCCGGCATCGTCTTTCCAGCTTCAGGATCATATCCACATTTCGAAACCAACTTTACGCGATGGGCGGCGGTAGAGTTGACGAAGCGACTTGACCCCGAAAAGTTTGGGAGAAAAGGGTTCATGCTGCAGGCTATTGCCGCGGGGTGGCATTACATGTCTCCGGAGCGCCTAAATGAGCTGGGTGATAAGGTTGGGAGGGAGAGGATTATGGTGTTACACGGTGAGTAATATTACTTTTTGTCGAAATCCCCAAGTGGAAATCACACACACTTTGGTTGTCATTTGATTTTCGAGGCGTCGAGCGTCATGATGCTTGAAGATTCTACGAGCAGTCAGGAGTGAAGTAGCATTTTTGATGTATTATGATGTTTGCCATCTGGGCTCCGATCACCTTGGTAGCCTTTTCAGAGACTATATTAAGGAGGGTTTGTAAGAGGCAATCAAAATTTATAAATGCTTGTAGCTCGAGTAACTGCTAATTTTAAACTAAAATAGGCACGCTTGATAATATGAGTAAGTTAAAGAGTTTTCCTCATGTAGTTTGTGTCAAACTTTTAAAAACTCCAACATGACTTGGTACTAACATTTAACTTTGCTCTAGTTAGTGTATTCCACGGCCGAAAGCTCATAGAACTCTTGAAACCAGAAGTGGGCATAATTCGCGAAGGAACAGGCCACGTATTCATGGTCGAAGAATGGAAATGGCACAATGAGATGATTGAAAATCAAATTGAGAAAGTCAGCAAGCGTGGGAAATAGAAGGATGGATCTATCCTATAGAGTATTTTTCAATTCTACTAGAATAGTTTTCTCGTGGTTTCTTAATAAGGTTTGGCATAGAGATGCTTATGATACCGTTGTATACCGGCTAAATCAGATGCTTATAACATCACAACACCAATACCACTGCCGTGCTCATCGATGCTATTGTGCTTGTCAACACCGCCTGCTATCGGGTTTGCGTTGTAGTTATATAGATAGAAATGTAGTTGCCCATCTCCACCTCCGAACTTTTGCTCTTCTAAGAACTGGTTATTGTCGTAGAGAGTGAGCGCATTGAAGACGTCGAATTTTTCTTTCTTGGCGAGGATTAAAGCATCGTTGACAAGGGCATTGAGACGAGGTTTCAGAGCTGGTGGCTTTTTCGCTGATGTGCTGGAGAGCGGAAACTTGGGGTGGAAAGCAGCCTCAGTGGCATAGTAGAACAGATATGCGGCGCGAATTGTAGAATGTTTGTCGGACTTCATCACAGTTGACTCAATGCAGTAGAATGAAAAGAAGTCAGTGATTTTGTGGGTGATAGGGTCCTAATTCTGTCAGTACAATTTAGATGCTGAGAAGGAATTCACATACCTCGACCACATAGGCCCAGGTCACTTGTTCCCCAACTCCCTTGTACAGCATTAGGTGATCAATCTCCTCTTTGGTATACTTAGGTGCCATGTCAAATCTGGCTAAATATCTGGCTAACAAATCAGTGACAGCTTCTAGGTCCTTGGCTTCCATGAGTCGGAGTCCGCCTGTTGCAGTCCTGTCAGGTAGCTTGTATTTTGCAACCTGATATTGAGGTTTACTGCCTGTTGGTAGAGGACTAAATCCAACTTCATACAGCTTCTGCCAGTTTATTGATCTGTGAAAGTATCTGCATGTGCTGACCGGTGTAGGTAAGACAATACCAGCGGTATACAAAGCCTGCCAGGTCCCTCTTACGTAACATCTTCGAGTTATCTCTTTAATGAGGACAGGCGTCAATCGCTTTGAGCGTAGCTTTTTATGTATGCACAAGAAATTGACTTCTGAGGCGTGCAAAACCTTTTCTCTTACACGTAATGCAATTGGAACAGCTGAAATGAAGGCGACAAGCTTCCGAGAGGTAGTGGCCCGGACACCAACATGCCACTCTTTTGTCCAGCCAGGCGATTGAAGAGCCCTGTACCGTTAGCGACTGTATGCATTCTTGCTTCAAAAACTCACCATCTCAAGAAAGACTCAGAATAATTGAATCTGAACATAGCCTCATTATCTTCCACATAATGTCCATTGAGCAGTTCAAAGACCTCCTTGATCTCTTCGCCACTGGTGAGGTCCATTGTGACCCATTCGAACCCGTCAACCAGAGGACCAGGTTCCTTTGATACCTTTTCTGGGTCAATAATCTTGAATGGTCCCTCTTCGATGGTGTTTGCGTCCCCAAACTTCTTCACTGGTTGTGTTGCCCAGAATTTATATGCGCCCATGTCTTTAGCGTTCTTACCATCTGCAGCCAGGCCGGTCATGATATCCGCCAAATCCAATTTCTTTATTGCCGCTATCACATCCTTTTCTGAGCGCTCACCGTGTCCCACTTGTTGAGCCAGTGCTGGATTCATCTTGACGAGCTCCAATGCTTGATCGTTACTCATGCCTGCCACGGCTTTCGATATCTTGTCTTTCTCTGAAGATTCGCTTCCCCCGCCGGTCAAAGCTGCCTTTATACGCTTCTTCTTTGATTTCTTCTTTTTGGCTGCTGCTCCAGCAGCTGAAGTGCTTGTTGTAACCCCCTCTTCTTGTTCCTCCTCATTTCCAGAATCGACTTCTGCCTGGCCGGAAGGAGCTTTGGACTCTGCTATGAGCCCTTCAGCTGCTCCACGGCTGGTACTGGGGTCATCGAGCTTCGATTCTTCTGCCATATCTATGGCTTCGTACTTAGGACTGCTACTGGCAACAAGTGGTATTCAAAATGGTGGGGTTCAGCCATGAAGTCAACCCACTATGTTGTCACGTGTATATAGCTTGGCAGATGGAGCACTTAATGGTCAACTATATGAATACAAATTAAAAAAGCCTAGTGAGATTTATTCTTAGATATATTCTTTACAAATTCCTCATATAAATTTGGCGTCAATCAACTCGGTGTGGCTTCTGCTGCTGCCATTGTATTTTGTTGCTGCCTTAAGACGGGCATTTTGCCTTGGTATCACGAGTCCACGAAGATCGTACAAGAAGAAGTTCGCCGGGTTTTGTAGGGAAAAGCCAACACTATATCCTTAGAATACTGCCGGTCATAGACTGCGGTGGATGACTATGCTCAATCCTCGTCCAACTTTAACGCTTCCCATACAGCCATTGCAACTGGAGCATATGTTAGAATTCTGCTATGATCTAGAAATTGATTAGCAGATTGAAACGCTACACATCTTGGAAAACCCACGTCCATATGCCACTATCTCTTCAGTAATGATTTTATCTGCACCTGATTTCCAGGTGCTGATAAATCCATCTCCAGCTGGGATTGTAGATCTGGCCTTCATCTTGTGAAGCACGTCAGGTTCCATACCACCTTCTACAGTAGCATTTGCTGCAGACGCAAACAATGCGTCAGAGTGTTTCCATGGAATGATCTGATCATTTTTAGAGTGTATGATGAACAGCCTGACTCTCTTGCTTAGCTGAACAAAGTTTGCTATCCGATCTGCGGACGGCCATTTTCCTTCGAAATGGCTTCTAAACTGCCTCTGAAGTGTAGGATATAATTTCAAGAGGAAAGTTAACGGTACTAGCCCGCCTATAGCATATGTGTCTAGTAAATACTGCATACTAGTGAAAGGCGCGACCAGGACCACACCGGCAAAACCAACTCCTTGCTTAGCATAATGCTCTACGACGGCAGCACTGATAGCGGTCCCAAGGCTATGTCCAAGTATGACAATTCTACTCGGTGAGATGTTGGCGATTTTAATAGCCCAATCGACTGTGGCAATGGCATCAATGATAACCCCTTCTTCTGACGGAACGCCAGTGCTTAGGCCGTAGCCTCGATAATCGACTGTAAGGATGTGGAGATTGGAAGAACTCCCATCGGACAAGGCACGATAAGAGTCCGTTCTCCAGCCCTGTCCAACAGTTCCAGCATTCTATAGAAGTTAGCAAAGTTGTATGTATCATAAGACCATAAGCATACACCATGAACTAGTTTACATTAGCTGATTGAAAAGGTCCATGAGAATAACTGACAGTTGATAACAAGTCTGGAATCAGGGCTATTTTTGAGTAATGCATATCCCGCAGTCTTGGTAATGTCCTCAGCACATCCAGAAGGGTCTCTCAGCAGCTCAGATTTGTGTTTAGCATAAAGACCTAAAGGCAATACATGCCAGGCGTAAATTGTTTCCTGATCAGGTGTAGTAAAGTTGAAAGGAGTGACTTGGTTTCCTACAACATTTAGCCTTATAAAAGAAGCTGAGGGATGTAGCATACTGGCAAATCCGAACTGCTCAGGGTTGTTCAAGTCCAACCACCAAGCTTGGATCCTGTTGGCGAAAATAACCCTATGAAACATAAGCTTGGATAACAACAGAGCACCCCGATATACGGCGAGTAGGAAATCTTTACTCTCTTTGCACCCATGAGGTTGAAAGGCCAAATAATATAAAAGCGTAGAGTGACACTCCTAGAACAGGAGCCCAATATGCTTTGGCTAGAACTGAAGTAAGAGGAACCATGACAGGATGCTGTCCAATTACATTAGTAGGATACCAAACATAACAAGAATGAATTTTGAAGAGCAATCAGAATACAACAAGTACGTGTCACATAGACATTGTATTGTATGGATGTAGCATGTTCATCGTCATATCAGCTGGAGGGTGACAGGCAGGTCTTGGTCCCTGTACAATACTTGAAATAATCCTGTGCCTTCCATCGTGATCACGAGCGCGACTTACTTTTGCTCGATGATCCTAGCCCCTATAATCACTTTTCATCAATTCCAACAGCGCTTCATCAAAAATTCGATAGGGGAAGTCAGGAGTCAAGTTGTCCAACATCGGCTAGCCAGGCGGCCATGAGGCCCACCTAAACCTTGAACTTTACATCCAAAACCAAGACGCGACTTATAGCCACCATCACCACCGCAGAAGAACAACCAAACGACCGCAATGGAGCGGAAGAGAAAGATGCCCGCTCGTGCCACGCGCGGTGAGCCTGCGACGAAGAAACGTATATCTACTCCACCTGAGCCCCAGGCACAACCAACACCTCCAGCTGAAGAACCTTTACCCAAGAGTATTGTTACGGGAAAACCGCTTCCTACGCTCAGTGAGCCCCAACCAGAAAATCTACCTGCCGCTGAATTCCAAACTGTGTCCGAAAGGTAAGCATCTTTTACTGGTTCCCAACCATAGGTTATGAAGATTCGTGGAAAGGGGCTAACTCGACATATCTTACAGTGGAGTTCTAGCAGAGTCATTGCAAAGATCACGGGCCAAATGGCTCAGCGAGGGTATATTTGAACGATACTGGACTAAGATCACGGCGAAAAAGAAGAAAGAAGCTCCCGAGCTGATAAATAATCCACCCAAGGAGTCGATGACGAAGCTTGGAACCTGCACAATTACTGTCGAACCTCACATTTTTGAAGCTTCGATGTTCGCCATCAAAGATACAACAACAAAACCTGCGCCGACGCCTATTACTCAACAGCCTATGTACCGCCCCATTATACAATATGGTCCGCCAGGTGGCATGATGCCACCTCCTGGGCCTCCAACACCTCAAGTACAGGATAAACCGAACCCACCTCCCCAATCTATCCAACAGCCCAAACCAGCTTCCCAAGATACCATTATGGAAGATTCGAAAGCCCCTTTACCTGCAACCACTAATAATTCAGCTACTACACAAACCGTGAATGGGGCGAATGGGCTGGCCCATCCGCAAACCAAGACACAAGCTTCTGCTCCACCAAATCCTCCACCACCTGCAACAACAACTAGGAGTACCGACCCTGTCATACAAATGCTGGCCGAGAGAGCTGCAACAGATCCGACTCTGAAAGCTCTGATGAGAATAGTCGCGAATGGCCAAGCAACTCCCGACGAGCTCAAAAGATTCCAAAAACATATTGATGAGTTAACTTTCCTACAAAAGGCAAGGCAGCAAAATGCAGATCACGCAGCGGCGGGAGAGAGAGTCAATCAGACAGATAGGAGTAGCCAGGTGCCTACTTCCTCTTATGGACCTGTGAACAATTCGCAGCACAATGGCAATTTAGCGCCGAGTCCCGCCTCAGCAATAAAAGCTTCACCAAAAGCGAACCAGTACCAGGCCCCACCTCAGCCGCAAGCGCTGCGCTCGAAAGGACCTTTACCACCCACGAAACCAGATATATCCGGCGTTGTATTTGAGTTTACGGGAGGGTCTGGCGATCGCTTCCTCTTCCCCAGATTCAGTATTCTAGAGTATCTCCCACAAGGCCAGGTAATTGCATCTTTCTTAATCGTTCGAAAAGGTAGCAATAGCGATTCTCCATCCTATGACCCTACGCTTGACTACTACCAACCAATCACTATACGGCTGTATGCGCACCAGGGACGGCAATTGGAGGCACTGCAAAAAGTCGTAGCTCCCCAAGAGGAAGTCCGGAGATATATGGATGATATCATGGACAACATGACGAGGGCAGAGTACGTCCTCCTTGCCATGCGTCTTCCCAAGGATGCCGAGCCTGCGTCGGAGGAGAAGGTAGGGGACACAGGAAACAATAATAATATGACCGGTCCAATTCTTTGGGCAACGCCTGGCCAGCTGACACCAGCACCTCTTTCTCATACGAAGCCAACCAAAAAGGTTCTCACGGAGGGGGAACAATATCAGAATTTCATTACTACAGTCAGCGAAAAACCTGTATATTAAAGCAGGTATTATGCTCATGATGCGATGGAGTAATGGGAAGGCCTATTACTATAGGGGTTTATAAGGAAAGGCAGGCGAGGCGTTATAACGGGCTTAAATCACGAATATTTAGAGGTGACGCGGAGGAAAGCTCAAATGAGTATGTATTTTAGAAGGCATGGCCAGCTGGTCATATGCTTCGCAGCATAGATGTTGCTTCAGTTTTGAGGATATGTCTCCAGCTAGATATTTGACTCTTGAAGCTCTAATTTCTATGTTTGATAGGACTAGAAGCAGACTGTGGCAATCTCACCCGTGCACATGATCTGAAACCTATTCCCAAGTCTATTGATTATCCACTAGTAATGCTACAGTGGTATCTTCATGAATTTTTTAAAAGATACATGCTCCACCATTGTTGTAGCACAGCCTAAGAAGACATGACTCAATACTCTGGCTGCACTAGAATCAGCTCTTGGTTCTAATCTGTAAACTCGTATGCACGCCTTGTCTCGAAACTGCCACAAATAGTGGAATATCACTAGCATTTATAATATGTTAGTCATTTCCACAGTGGTCAACAGATTGAACATTTATTCCACTCTGAGACAAGATTTGAGAAGTTATCTCACTTGAATTTCGACCTTGGAAGTAGTTGGTCTTATCGGCTCGGTTCTTATACATTACGGGTCCGTAATGTTGTATGAATTATTGAGAGTTGGAGGTGATATGGATGAGGAGAAACTGGCTTGTATCTTTAGGATGAGAGCAAGACAGTTTGGGAGTGAATCATTGGTTCGGGCTATATCCAAATCAGTTTGTACTGCATAATATCTGAGAAAACACTACAAATCACGTGAAAATATGTTTAGATGTTCGACACATCTATCTTTATCTGCCTTACGGCTTATATCTTGTTGATGCCCATAGCTTTAAAAATTATATATACTGATTGAGAGTTTTTCCATAACCATATGGAAATTCTATTACAGAGACCTCAACAGAAAACAGTAGATGATATGAATTATTGTCTTGTACTTGAATTATGCAGCACTATCTCTGACTGCAACCAGTCTAGGTGTAACTTGATATGCTGGCGCTTGAGAAGAAACCTGACCGATACCAGTATTTCCATAAGCAGAGGTAGATATGTAATTCGAATACACCTTGTAAGCTTTGAAGATTACTGTGGCAATTGAGTAACATTTATAGATCTGTGAATTGAAACAATTTGTAAATGGCATCCTTTACTTGTGGGAAGTGAATGCTATTTTCAATTGCCATCTTTCCTTGTGCATCATCATCATCTCTCTGTAACTCTTGAGATGGCATAGATTAGTCTTAAGTATGTGTATTTACCTTTATTTTATAAAAAATTCTTATAAATTTGAATTGCTTTATTTCACTCTGGTTGTATAATATAATTTAAAGTACAATTTAGAAAGCCAAACTTGGAGAACATACTTCTGTCAAAGTCAATGGTGATATGCGTCCCTCTCATTATATCTAATACAAGATTGTATGCTATCAAAACATTATCATTGTAGTGGCTTCTATGATAGCTGCGGTTTTATGGAGATAGTGTAGCAGACACTTTATAAGAAATAACGAGCTAAAAATATCTACCATTTGATGTCAGAAGGATTTAATTTGTTTCTCAAGTAATCTTGGTTACAGAAATGATGGGAATGAATACTTTTTAAATCTTAAAGATAGACTTGAAATAGTATCTATGGATATATCATCTTACAATGTTTTGTCTTCCGAACTATTCACTTTGTACAGAGTTATATAAAGCCAACCATAACCATTTATTTGGAAGACGGATAGATCCGCTGTCAGTTTTTAAACCTCTCCCTGTATCCCTAGATAAACACCATGATTGACCTGCCCCAGGTAAATAAACATAGGTCTACCCAAGCTGAATATGAAAGAGCTTCGGCCTTGTCGGAGTACTAGAAAGGTGATTACTTTAAGCTTATCCAACTTCGAAACATGACCTTCAGCAGCTTATTTGACTTTCTCCGAGAATAACGAAAACTTATCAAACCTGAAGTCATGATACAAGGAGTAAATGCATCGGAAGCTCAAAAGCTGGTGTATTCAAAGCTGATTAAAAGTGCCTGAGAAATAAAGGGGTTACGTAACATTAAGCGAGAGATAGTTAAAGTGGTTTCGCGACTTGAAGCTCGGGACGCGTTGGACCAGGGTCGTGTTTAGGGACGTGATTTTTAGCAACCTTATCCTTCTGCAGCCTGCTTGGATATCTTCAACCCGAATCCTACGACCAAGTCTTTAGTACGGTTCGAGTACCGTGGTAACTATGCTATAGGGATCCTACAGACTCGGGAATCTCGATGAAGAATAGGCTCTTCAGCCAAAGCCTTTGTGCCCGCAGCCATGGTGCCACAAGCATCACATTCACGAAAGCTGCCAATATCTCTCCCAACCCCGAAACCGCCGACTCCTCCAAAAGAATCACATATTAGCGAACTCAGACACGGTTCTCTTAATCGGGGCCTGCCGAAAGAAACCCTGGTGAAGACTGTCTTCAGGACAACCCCAGACTCCTCGATCGAATCCTCCAATACTTCTACAATATCTCGCAAGAAAGTGAACTGGCCAGACAACGACGAAAGAAACTCCAGCCCAGTTGTCGAGATTTTACCGGCATCTGGGGAGCGAAAACCCATAAAATCGATATTAAAGCCATACAATGGCGTTAATGTTAGCAGTTTCAATCTAGCACCCTCAAAGCTCTCTCCTGCACACCTATACCCGAATCTTGCAGCAATGCTTGACTCAGTGACGGATCAGCTAGAAGGCGATGATCGGAACTCGAAAATGGATGCATATACGGCACTGTCAGGATCTATAAAAGCATCCGACAACGTACCCGAGATTCGAGCGTTAAAGGATAGAATGGGATCGCTATTGAAATGCATGAGGCGTGATTTGACCGCAAGAACTAGCACTGGGACATGGGATACCTCTTTGATTGTCAATGATCTGGTTCTTCTGTCAAGCTTCATGCACAAGACCGCTATCGCAGAGATCTTACCTGCAGACTTTTGTGGACATCTCGTTGACCATGCAATTAGAACTTTCCAAGATCCCGGAATGTCCAAAGATGTTGTCAAGCATCTCATGTTTGTTCTCGCATGGCAACGCTTTTCTCCGAAGGTCATGAACGCCGATAGGGTTGGCAGATTAATCACAGCTTTACATGAGGTTGAAGATTTTGTAAAAGGGAAAAGTATAGTCACAGGACGAATCGATATTTACAGAAAACTTATGCAAACTTCAAAGCCACACATGCTCGCAAATCACATTTGGGTGGAGGATCTTTTCAACGGCATGCTCAGCACTGTGCGAGAAATACAGGAATCTGCGATTAACTTTGGTCTCGAGTCGGCCTTCATATTTGGCACCGAGCCGAAAGTTTCCCGCGCAGTAATGGAGCTTTTTCAGCGGGAGATTGGTGAAGACCCGACTGTCATTAAGTTTGCTGATTACTATGCGGACCGTCTGAAAGAAACCGTCCAACAGAAGGGCGAGGCAAGTGCGAACGTTCCGCGAATATGGAGTGTTCCTGTATTATTCCTTCGATTCCGGCCTAGACAATTTGAACAATGGGCATTCATGAATACCTGGCTGAAGGTAATTCAAGAATGCTTCAACTCCAGCGACCATCGAACCAAACTTGAAGCCAACAATGCCTGGAGTCGTCTAGTTTTTGCTGTTGGCCCTGATGAAAAGACGTCCTTGGGCCTGGTGAGTATGCTATCTCGTCCGCTTTGTGACCAACTGAAACGCAAGAGTAAATCAATCAACACCAGCAGAGTTCGGAGGTCGACACTCAGCGGCATTTGTTCCTTATTATACTATTCGCTCAAACCAAATTCAACACCAGCGCAACTAGACTTGTACTGGGATGCCTATGTCAAGGAGATTGTAGGAAAGGCTCTTACACCGAAAGATATTTCAGAAAGCCCAGAGCTAGCCAGGCAAGACCTACTCGATGCTTGCAGCATCATGAAGTCTATCTTTGATTGTACAACACCTCGACCTTGGAAGGAGACTCGGGCTTTGGATTTTGGCTCAGCTGAAATCACCGCTATGAAAACAAGCGAGCTTCCGGCCCTCGATTCAAAATGGCTCCGTAAAAGTGCACCGAAGGTGTTTTCTGTCTTAGGACCGCTCCTTTCTAAACTCTTCTGGGATTTGAGTGAAGACAAGGAACAGATTACTGTTCTTTTCAGAGCCTATATCACTTCGATAGCTTCTCCCTCCGCTAAAGAAATTAAGGTTTCTAACGAGACCATGGCATGTGTTGCCGAAATATTCAACTTTCTATATCGCATCTGGCACGCAGGCCCGAATGCCATCTCCAGTTTATCTCCGACCAATGGTTTGGGTGTAGTAGACTTCTTAGGGAGTTTTGGCAACGTTATCCAAACTGTAATTTACGGTCTTGGTCCGCTTCCATTTACCGAGAAGCTCCTGTCTATCGGAAACAAAGACAACTTTATTGTCATTGCGACTCCGTCACATCGGCCCAAGCCCTTGCGAGGAGAAATGCAGTGTCCTCTCCACCACTTGTTTGTTCTGTTGACAGTAACCTCTCCTGGCCTCAACTATGATGCCAACTTTTCCCAGATGGTTCGCCAAATCCTCTGCCCTTTTTTTGAGGCTCGCCAATCAAGTAAAGCTCGTATGGATCTCATCATAGATCTTTTGCCATTACTTCCGAGTCAGATTACCGAACCTTGCATAATGATATGGCAAGTCTTAGCTGAAATCGCAGCTCGTACAATAGATACACGGGATAACACTGGCTCCTATGGAAATAATGATCAGCCCCTAGGTGCAGAGTACCGGAACGCACTTAAGATTCTCAAACATGGGATCGGAATATCTCCAGCTAAGCCGCTGGCGGAGTGGAGAAGCTTATTCGAGGTATTTGTTACCTCTTCAACAATTGATGCTGGGGATAGTGGTCGCGCAATAGCCGTTATTGAGCCACTGGCAGAGGCATTATCTCCTAAAGATGGAAAGGTACTGATCGCTGGCTATGCTTATTGCAACATGCTTGTCATGAAGGCGACGTATCCCAAAGACCGACAGGCCCTGGATGCCGCTCGAAGAAAGCTATGGGGAGTTGCAAATAACCACAAAGTTTCTGGCTGTGATCCCTATTCTCATTTATATGGGTACTTGCGGATATGTCTCACAAACTCCTATGCCTCGTTTACTAAGGGACAAGGGTTCGAGTGTGTTGACATGTTGGCTGCCGCAACATCTCTCTTGAGTCGGTGCCCCGATTCTGTTTTCATCAATGTGCTCGAAAAACTTCAAGAGGGAATTGGCTGTTGGGTTCTAGACAATGATTCAAAACTTGCGGAGGGTCATTCATGGTTCACGACAGTAAGCTCTTCCTATCTCAGTACCTGCAACTTGGCTAATCTCTCATAAGGTTGCTACTCTTTGGGGGCAAATCTGTTGTCGTCTACCACTAGCAAAACATTCATATAATCCAACGAAGTTACTTAGTGTACTAGAGATACTGATATGTTCTGGCCTGGAAAGTAAACACAAGACAATTGTGAGCGCAACTATTACGCTATGGAACTCAACCTTCGGGACTTGTGAAGAAATCCTGGAGTATCCGCAAAGAGTAGCAGATGTATTACTCAGACTTCGCCCTATCGCAGATATTGATCTGCCCTCTTTTCCACACAGTCTAGAAATCGAGGTTTCTGCTGAGCACCGTCAACCTCCAACTTTCCCTGAATCCCAAGAGGATATCATGGACTTCGTCAGCTCCACGAATATCGATCTCGCTTTACCAGCAATCATTTTAAATAGGGTTTCGCGCCATCAATCAACCTCAATAGGCTCAACCAAAGACCTTCGATCAGGTACCAGTATTCGGCCGCGCGATCAAACTCCGGAATCTTCTAAAAGAAAATCTAAGAAGCAAGTCTCGACTCCTAAACTACGTCATAATGATTCTCAGATTCAATTTGAAACAATTGAATCGTCGCCAATTGCGGACGTAATCCTTGATTCGCAGCTCTTGACCGCTCGACAAAAGGAAGTCAAAGAACGACAGAATGCCGAGGCAGCCGCTATGTTCCCTGACATACGCTCAACACCTTTATCGAAGGCTGATTCCATTCAAAGACGATTGTCTTCAGCATCTTCGAGTGGGGGCTTACCATTACACCGATCTGCTTCCAAAACACGTTTGTTGGCATCCCCTACTATCGTACGGCAGAGCACTCCTGAACCTCTGGGTGATTTCGATGCTTTTCTTCACTCATCTCCTACACCAACACGGTCTTTGCAAGCAAGCATGGACAATAAAGATCCGCCTTCTTCACCGCCGGAGAGCCCCAAGAGTCGTGTCATTGAATTTGATATCCCATCTTCGCCACCAGAACAAGCTTCAGATCCAATGCTGGTCTCAACTACAACTGAACAGCCAGCAGCCCAGGTCAACCCCTTCGATCGAACGATCTCTACGTTTGACTTCACAGCAAGTGATATCGACAACAATCTGTTAGGCATAACGATTAGCCCACAAAACCATGCGCATGTACAGACACTTAAGGATGCGTCGTCATCAGGAACTGATACGGATCTCGTGTCTTTGAAGGGCATTGAGATCCCTCAGCCTGAAACAGTTTCTTCGAAAGTCTTAAGCACGCCAAATAGCATGCAGAAGCTTCCAACAGTGGAGAAGCAAACACCAAAAACCCCTATATTCCATGACGCACTTGAAAACCTGGTTATTCCTTTACCTGATAAGGAAGCTGATGATGACAATTTTGAGGATGCACTATCTTCACCTAACCTTCGGCCAGAACAGAACAAGTCTTCTCCATTCAGCGAATTCGACCAGTCAGGTATGATGAAGTTAATGGCAGGATACGACCAAGAGCCGGGCCTGCCTATTAAAGGACCTCAGTCTGCAGAAGATGGCCAAGAAATAATGAATAAAGAAGCTAGTTTCCGTACCGATGACGGCAAAACTATTTCATCCGTTAACACTGAATTGAGTGCTATACAGATTGTTGAAGTTGGTAAAGATGCTGAAGTATCTTCCAAAGTCCAGGTCACATCATCATTGGCATCGGTCATTCCTGAAACACCTGGAACAAAAGTCCCAAGGGGCTCGATCATCGTAGATGGCGATTTATATGATCCTGAAGATACGATTGTGGTAGACGTTCCAGATGACATAGAGGAGTTCCCAAAGCCCGGCAGGAAAAGGAAATTTAGTATCAGTCCTCGAAAGCGATATAGAGTGTTCATAGAAATCCCTTCCAGGAAAAGGGTGAAGCTCGAAGATGGTCAAGATGATGAGAACCTAGTGCCTGAGAGCCAACTCACTAGTAGCCAGCGTATGCATATCTATCTCCAAACTATTTGTAATGAAACTAAAAGTGTCAAAGAATCTCAATCTAAAAAAGCGACACCCACGAAGAAACGAAAGAGTCGAGGACGACTGAGCAAAAATTCATTCACACCATCTCAAGCGGACACGAGCCAGCAATCAGATATAATGGATAGCTTCTTGTCCACTGAAGAGCCGACGAATTTCGACACATCAGCGCAAAGTCAAGAGGACTTGCAGTCAGTTAAACGCGCATCTAAGTCATATGGAAATACCCAAGAGTCCCCAGATGCCACTAAGATAGACAAGGAGTTCAGGGAAGCGGGGCTTAGAATGGTAAACGGTCCGGCTGCTGAATTTGTGACGGCCGAAAAACAATCGCCAATACTGCCGCAGGATGAGGGTGTTGCGAGTACAGGGTATGAAGAAGAGGATATAGAGGTTACTAGAGATAGCCCAATGGGTGGAACGGACGATGTTCCCGAAGTAATAGATGCTGGAGAGCGCAAAGGTCAAGCTCCAGAGCTGTCTTCGGAAGCTACAAGGGAGGTTTCTAGAGATCCGTTTGCGAATAAAGTCGCCCAAATCGACGTATCTATGCAGACCGAGAATGTGCCGGAGACCATCACCTCCACAGGTATGGCGAAGTCATATCTTCAAAGCATCTTTAAATTTTTCAGCGGAGCAGCATTGACGAAAGAGCAAGCGGCAGCCTACGAGGATCAGCTTGACGATGCTAAGGAACAATTATTTGGTGCAAGGAGAAGAGGGAGAGAGTTGTCTTGATTTTGCATTGCGCATGGAGTTTTGGGCATAGGCATAAAGGGCATGGGCCGAAGGAGCGAGCATATTTATCAGGGAATGGGGATCATCTTTGCAGGAGTATCATAGGAGACATTGCTCTAGTAAGCCATATCAAGACATGCAGGATTAGCTAAAAGAGCTACCACTATAATTTGCTCTTTCGTCTGTTTTTACTTATGTGATAACCACGGAACAGCCCGAAGATACACGGATCATCTCATAGATACCCCTTTTCATTAAAGAATTCCTGTCCTCCCTGCAAGATCATTGATAAAATTGTTGTTTGTATAGAATCACGCTAAGTAAATGTATTCCTGATCGGTAATAGTTGCATTTTTAGTATTGCTTAAGACCAACACCCCTGCTGTTTCAGATCAACCTGTCTTCCCCAAACAGCCCACCAACATGAACCCCTCCTCCCTTTCGCCCTCCGCCCTTCTTGTACATCACCACAACACCATATCACATAGCTCTTCCTTTCTCTCTATTATAACAAAAACCTAGACTGCGTCCCTTTTGTATCTCTTCGTACATACACTTCTTCGGACTCATTACTTAGTGCCATCTAAGCTTATCATCCTAGGCAGCCCACTCCACCCCCCAAAACCAACAGAATGAAGAAGCCTCAAATTGCTCTAAATCCCATCTCCCCAGGCCTTGCTCCCCAAGCCCAGGTCAACATCACCCACTCCTCCAACCGTGTATCTGCGGTTCTTCCTACTGGGGAGAGTGTTGAGATTCTTCTCCACGGCGCCACGGTCATAAGCTGGAAAGATGCAACTGGCGCCGAGAAGCTCTGGCTCAGTTCTGCTGCCATTCTCGATGGCTCCAAAGCCGTACGTGGAGGTATTCCCGTTGTCTTCCCTGTCTTTGGAACAGCACCAGATCATGAAGGGACCAAGAAGTTGCCACAGCATGGTTTTGCGAGGAGTTCGAGATGGGAGTTCTTGGGCAAGAGTACTAGCGAGAGCTCGGAAACAAAAGACGGTGGTGACAGTAGTGTCAAGTTAGATTTTGGACTGAGTCCAAGCAATTTGAGTGAAGAGGCGAGAAAGTCGTGGCCCTTTGAATTTGGATTGATATTCAGCGTTACATTAGGGAGAGAAGGACTTACTACAAGTATTGTAGTGCAGAATGTGGGCGAGAGTGCCTGGGAGTTCCAAACGCTGTTTCACAGCTATCTTAAGATCCAGGTATGTTTACGAAAAACTCGAAGTAGTTCTTATAGGTTATAAACAGTACTAATGTTAGACACATAGGATATCTCGGCTATTGCTATATCAGGTCTGGAATCAGCATCATATATTGACAAACTCACCAGTCCTATCTCTACAAATACTGCACCGAGCTCGGGCGATCTTGCCGTCACATCTAAAATCGATCGAGTATACACTCCCGCCGGTGGCCCATCGACTCCAATCATCGTATCCGAGGGAGGAAAGAAGAAGTTCAGCATTATGCGAGATAACCTCAACGAAGTCGTAGTATGGAACCCATGGACAGATGCCAAGGCAATTGGAGATTTTAAGCCAGAGGATGGGTATAAACAGATGATCTGTGTTGAGCCAGGAACTGTTAAAGGATGGCAAAAATTAGAGGCCGGTGAGACTTGGGAAGGTGGTCAAATCATCACCGCATTCTATTAGATGTGGTGTCGGCCTAGCATTGAAACGTGAGGCAACCTCATCAGAGCTTATAAAAAGAGCATGCTGAGAGAGGGAGTGGATTTTGGGACTGTAATAAAGTCACAGGCTCCACATTATGTGAGATGAAATCAAAGAATTCAATGATATACGTGGAATATTCCAAGTCTTCACACTAAACCTTATCGGCATTTGTAAGTAGATATTGAATTATATATAAATGAAGAAGAGCTCGTTTGGTCTTCAGGTGAATTACGGGGTATTGCCCTGTTCTACCAATTCTCTATGCTATGCGATACCTTACCCTCTACTCTTGCTTATGGATTCAGCATATGCAAAATTGTTACGTAAAATATTTGTCGATGATTCCTGGTTATCAAATTGAACCACTGCACCATTTATACGAGAATCCTCAGCCCCTATCTGTCCTTGCCTACCAAGCCGACCACGTCTGGGTGGTACATTTTAGTCTGACATTGTTGAGGGATCAAAGTCGATAGTTTCTAGCTAGCCAATTGAGAATTAGCCGAGCTGTAATCGGCGAGGCAGACAATATTCCTAGTGTGAATGGCAAATCCTATCACAAATATGGATTCAGCTCCAACCGGTATGGAGTCTATTGAAAGCTGGGACGTTTTAGTTTTAAAAGTCAGTCATCTCTGACAACGCTATTAGATCTCAAAATTCGACAGAGAGGGAACCTTCTCCATGGGTATGCCTAAGCGTTGCCTGACTTGGGACTGCAAGATTGTTCCCCCGATATTCACGGCTGAGATCGAACTGCTTGACCTAATCCCTAGATATAGGTTGCCATAACTTAGGCGCCCTCCAGGAGTATATCTAGCAACCGCGCAGAGAAGATTAGGTAATTATTCAAGTGATAAATAGTGGAGAGCACACTATTATATCTGGGCTCGGGTTTATGGAATACTCGACTTGGTGGTCGAAAAGCTGGCTGATGATATGACTACTGTCTTGCGCTATTGCGTCTTCTCTTAAACCAGTAATACTTTCTGTGTCGCTTGGAATTTTCCCTCGTCCAAAGATCGAGGTATGGGGGTGCCGAGTTTGTTTTTCCGGGCATATTCACTGGGAAAGCGATGATCAAAGGAAGGAGGTGCGTATGTATCGGCTTTTCTTACACCGTGTTGATCAGTAATGGCAAATGCGTTGACTTCCGGTTGAAGCTCGACAACAAGTCGGCCAAGCGATGGAATAGCAGTACAAACTATGCTTTGTTGCATCATGAATTGGTCCAATATACTGGAGTTCAAGCTTGCCCCTTCTCACTTTAGATGACGTGCTAACGAGCCTTTGATATGACTTACATGTAATATCATTTGAATTAATGTATCTCTCGAAATATTTCAACTGTAGTCCAGTCCAGTTGTAACATATACACTTTTACAAGTCAGCGTGATATCTCCTATATTGTAGGAAAATGGCCTTACACAATTCTCGAGCAGAAAAGAGCGAAAACTCTTGATCGTCTCAATTTACCGTGCACATTCCAAAAGGTGATGCATGTATGTATCATGAGTAGCACATCTGTGGCAATGTTTATGGAGGCTATGGCGTCGTGAAGAACAAGCTGAATTCGTTAGCTGAGGATGGTTTTATAGCTTCGCATCTCTTGCTAGATTACGATGTTCACCTGCCATATTCCATGGTTCAGGTACGGAGCATCCAAACGCCAAAGCAAATATGGAAGTAAGAAGAGGCTGGCAATTTGTTCGCGCCATAAGTCGTCGCTTTTCCCCACGCTCTCGCTTGCAAAACTGGCTTCCCCCGCGCCCCTCACCAGAAGTTTACAGCCCTACCAGCCTGAGGTTAGTATATCCGGGCCACATGGCCATAATTTCATCCCAGCTATGCAACTCTGGAATCAATCCTACGTTAGGCCATTCAATCGCGAGGTGAATTATGGAGTCTCCCCAGACGTCCTTCCTTGTCACCGACTATTGCGCGTTCTGCCGTCAGCGATTCCCCTGGCGACGTGTGTCCGGGCCTGATGCCTGGCAAACTGCGGTTCGCGCTAGTATACTCTAGAGACTTTGAGTCCTTTTTACTGCTAACATATCTTGCAGTACTGTATCTGAATGTCGAAGGCAAGGGTAGTATCGAGCTTACGAAACCTACCTACCTCCCAAGTAATCTATGTGATGTCAAGGTTGCCTTGACAGGCCGATCACGAACAAAGATCGTTACAATTTCTCGTGATATACGAGTCAACCAGACATGTGAAAGCGGTCAACTGGCCTTCTGCTTCCACAGCTGGTGCTATTCGGTTCTGAAATCGGTACTTGAATGGGAATCGGAAGAATGTTTGGTTCCAGTCATCTACAGACTCGCTCGAGCCCTTGCACCGGTCCTTTCGATATGGGAAGATATTCAGGAAAGGTGTTACTATCTCGATTCAACGAGTATACTGAGGATGCTAGCTGGCCATGAGAAGCAACCACTGTTGATGTCGAGGTTACCTTCAGAACTCAGAAGCTATATCTGGGGCTATACTGGGTTGATGGCACTATACAGTACCTCTCTTCTCGTGAGCGTCGAAACGTCCCATCTCGTTGATTATTTACGTTCTCCTCCGAGTTGTGGATTGACACCATACCAAGGACCTTCCTTGTCTGCCAATATGGTCTCGGTTTTTGGTACGGAATATATTCAAGACTTGGTAGAAGACAGAGACTTCAAGGGAAACCGTGGGGCTATTGGGGACGCGACTAGTTTGAAATATGTGATAAGTTTTGGAGGTCTCTGTGCAATTCAGTTCCTAGGTATTGATTGGGAAAGTGAATGGATTGGAAAAATTCCTAGTACAGACAGTATCTAGCATAGGATTATACGAGGGGAAGTCTCAACCTTCCGGTATGATTACAGCGTAAGTTCGTGTACTATCTTTGATATGATGATGACTAACCTGGGAAGGATTTGAATTGCACAGCTGTATTACCTGCTGGACCTCCTTCCAATGGTCACGTGGTATGGGATCAAGCCGATTTCCCATCCACCCTGCTCGATCCGGATGCCACATTGTTTGATTTTGATCGAGATGTTCTTCGTTCTGTCCGCACGAGTGCAAAGCGACGTTTTTTCAGATACCTATCTTTGTATTCCAAGAACGAGTATGCAAGGGGACTTTCAGTGTATGTTTCTGGGCGTGGTATCGTTGGTTTAGAGGCTCATTTCAATCGCGTTTCACAATTATCAGGATATCGTAGGGGCTGTGCTCTACACTCTTCGCTTTGTCGAGGTGAACGTATAGCTTATGTGTGGCTTCGCGTCGTCAATTCTCCAAGTTCTGCATTTGCCGCGCCAGCAATATCGGTCAGTGTCCCTTATACGTTGCCATTCGCTCTTACTAACATATGGGCTAGATTGAAACGACACATAAAAGACTTTACACCTTTGGATCGTATATCTTACCATCGATGGTGATCGACAATGGGTACAAGTGGATTCTTCTCCGGCACGAAGGATGTATTGCAGGATTTTATTACGAGAAAGTAGAAGCTGGTTTATCAATTTTAAGGCTTGGGGTGACTGGTGATGGTACTTCCGCACAAGCTAGACCTCTCTACCCTCAATACTATAATTGTGGGTTTCCTTCTCCTCCAATTGGGACCCCGAACGCCGGGCTCTTCTTATCATTCGCTGCTCTGCGTGGCTTAGAAAGAGTCGATATGTGTCGTATCGAAAATCGCTGCACCGGATTACTGATACACTACCTTGGCGGTCGCACTAGCGTCCTTGGGCAGTGGCGCGTCTCTTGTGCCTCGCAGAGGTCGTGCATATATGACAGTGATTGCCCAGCTGCGAGTAATATCTATTTCGAGATGTCAAGATACAAAGACCGTTATATTGTTACTGCGGTTAGTTTCACACTATCTACGGCCGAGACGACTTCAGATTCCGAATACCGAGGTTTTGATATTGGAGAGGTAAGGCAGAAGATAAAGCTCGACACGTAACATTGACTAAGACTACTATATAGTATATCGCTTGGTGGTTGTCAGAACAATACGATGAAATCTCGTGCTGGAAGGGAGAACTTCAAGATGTACCAGACGAGAGTAGAATGAAACAAGGCATAGAATCTGTGGGCGGCTAACGAAGATATCGAGAGAAGAACAAAAAAAGTTACATGATGATTGTCCTACAACTTGATTATCAGGAAATATCATCGACGCAGATATACTAGTGATGTTTCCAAGCAACCCGTCCATTGCAAGTCATTCTTTTCCAATCATCCTGTGTAGTTGACCTCGACTTTTCTTTATTGTCCTTGAAAATGAACTCATCTTTCTTGAAGCTGTGAGCTCTTCTGGCAACGCTGACAATGAAGTAGTCGGATGCTGCGGTTGATGTTGCAGATTGTTGGCTATCTCTCTCCTCCTCCATCTGATAGTCCTCGTCGTTTTCTTCGCTATCACCAACCCTATCGCGCATCGTTTGAGTCTTCCCACCAGACGCAACACTCTCTCCATACTGGGATACTAGAAGGAACGTTGTTGAGGCATGGAGATTGGCTTGGTAGCCAGATGTTGGATGACTTGTTGCAGAAGTAGTTCGATAGCTCGATGTGGAAGCTTGGTAGCCTGGTACAACAGCTTGATAATTTTGGTCGGGTGCTTGATAGCTGAATGTAGAAGCTGGTAAACTGTATGTGGCAGCCTGATAGTCTAATCCGGGAGCTTGATGACTTGGCGCAATGGTGCTAGCTGTACCATATGTATGGCTACTCTGTCCGGCATGTGGTGTAGGTGGCAGTCGTTTCATTTGCCCAAACCAATATTCAATCTCCTGCCCAGCTCTGTCATTTCCAACGTCTTTGAACTGGCTCCAGTCACGGCTATTATTGGGACCCCAAAATGGTACCAGTTCAGTCTGATCACGCCAACATCTCCAGAGCCTGACGTGGGCGCCAGCTATTGTGACAGCATACATGAACCCCATGCCTTCTTCACTCTCAAGGCACAACGTACAATACTCGGTTGCCTGCCTCTCCAGGGCCTTCAAACTGAAGGCTTGACTTGTTCTGGTCCGCTTGCATTCGACGAAACAAAGGATTCTTTACTGGGTTCCTTGCTCGAGATACCGAATTACAATATCGCATCTTCTGTCGGACTAGCTTGCAGGGGTTTGTTGAGAGTTCACCATGAAGTTTCCGCGGGTGGAAAAGATATTACTGTAAAGGATAAGTTCCATGAGCGCAGACGTTTCGTGCTCTCTGGGGTCTGCTATACCAGTGTAAATGTTCGCGATATGAGCTCTGTTATACAAGGCTTCCTCGACAGAATTTTTAATGAGTCTATGAGGTTGGAAAGCCGGAGACGACATGGTGAGCAGAATTGTTAATGCATTAAAAGAATGAAAAAATGAATGATGAAAGACTGATGTCCTGCAGGTAGATTGTGGCCGAAAAAGAACCTTCTTATGATATATATATATATATTGATTGAGATAAAAGTACAGATTATGCAGCCTTCATTTGATACATTGCACAGCGATACGCCAGTTGGGATACTATGCGCTTGCAAGTCGCAGCTTTGGTCGCGGGCTTGAATAATGAGTGCTGGGCGGTTACTGTACGACCATGTTCCCGAATAGGCGTGTCAGAATATCCATCGTATCCGTAAGCACGTGACGAGTTCAGGAGTATAAAAGCCATATCAGCGTAGCGTAATTTTACTAGTCATCATCAACTAATAAAGTGATTTATCCTCTACTATTTAAGCTCAATTGAGCCTCTTAGATTTTCATAGATTATAAGCCCAGCTTGTAATTTATAATAATAATATTATAAAGTAAATTTGATATTTATATTGATTAAGTAAAGCTTATTATTGCTTTATTTAACTTTACTAAGTAAGTTTGGTTTGACAGCTCTTTTGCTCCATCCACCATAAGAGTATTGATGACTTGGATGCAAGGTGAGAAGCTGAATTTCATCCTCAAGATATTATGTGTGTGCTAATTGGGACGTTTCAAGGATGGATTACAGTCTTTGCGTGGCAAGCTGCGGTCAGCAGTATTTTCTTTCAAATCGCTACAGTAGGTATTTGTTCACCACGAGCCCGTCAACATCTTCAGACAGTTACATTAGTTAGCTTCACAATTTCTTTTGATATGAGTTTAAACACTGACATGGTTCCTACATCAGCATATACAAGGCCTAGTAATACTGAGCTACCCAACCTCCTATCATTCTAGAAGATGGCACGGTACTCTCTTAATGTGGGCAATTTTGCTCTTAACTTTGCAATCAATGTTTATGGAATAAGAATATTGCCCACACTACAAATGGTCGGCGGCATATTTCAGTAAGTTAAGCCAGAGATGAACTCCTCCTAATTCAGCCATTCATGAGTAAGACCGCTTGTTTCAAGAACAATTCGAGATTTGAGTCCCTCATGAATGAGTCTAGGAGCAAATGGACTACACATGAAGCACGTGTCAGCCCACAATTCTCTACTGGTTATGCAAAACTGACAAAGTGAAGTGTTATGTTCTTTGTCGTCCTAGTTGTCCCTCTAATCATTCTAGCGCCAACAAGCACTCCTGAATTTGTGTTTGCTCAAATAATAAACGAAGGTGGTTGGAAGTCCGATGGAGTCTCGTGGTGTCTAGGCTTACTCACCGTCAAATACTGCTTCCTTGGTCAGGGAAAGGAATCGATTTAGAGGGTCATTGAAGGAGTTACTTGTTCCCATATCTGAGGGTAGGGTAAGGTGGAATAGCTAGAGTGGTAGATTCATTCGATTAAACATGTCAAGTCCTCATGTAAAGATTCGAGATATTTCACATGATTACTGGTTAGAATAAAATATCAAGATCCGAAATACATTCGTACAAAGAAGAGTCTCCTACTCATCAAATCTTAAGGATGAAGGCTTAAAAATAGTAGCTAAGAGTGGGCATAGCACCTATCTCTACTGCACTCAATAGAGATGCAATTGCAAATAATTGGGACGCGTCCAGAGGCGTCGTACAAATTCCACTTCTACTTCCACGGATTACAAATACAGCCAAGTACGATCCTATCCTTCTGAGTTGCTAGTATACCTTACTCTTTATCGTTGCAGTTTTCTCCATTCAATTCTCAGCAAAATGTAATAGCGCTGTACTCTATCCCAGACATTCTAAATCATTAAATCCGTTTATGCCAAGACTTCAAAGGGGCTCAACCGAGTGATATCGCGCTAAATACGCGGTGTCATTCCACCTGCTAGTGAAGCTCATCAATTTGTCAAAGTTTACCATTTTCCTTCCAACGCAACAAACAACAAATCAAACCAATGGGTTGGTTCTGGGGATCCTCCGATGATAGTGATGGCGGTAAAAAGGATGCCTTCCAAGATCTCGATCCTAGTCTGCGGGACTTCCTTAAAAAAGAATCTCCCGTGAAATACGAACCTGCACCAGCGAAACCAAGTCCACTACCAGTGGTAGTTCAGCAACCTAAACAACCTCACAACGATACAAATCCAGATGGAAGCACAAAACCCAAGGTGCCAGCTCAGAGTTTATTCCCAGATGGGCGATATGCGGAGTACTGGGCTAGCTACCGACCACAAGCAGATATTGAGGCTGAAGTGAAGACGGACCAGGAGAAAATCGCAGATGTCATTGAAGGCTACAAATACCGAAAGTCAGAAATTGGCCGAGCTGCGCTGGAGAATTGTGCTTTGGAACAATGGGAAGTGAGCGAGTGTTTTAAAAGTGGAGGATGGGCGAGCAGAATGACGATGTGCCGAGTTGAAAATAGGAAATTCGATAGGTGCTTTATGATGCAATCGGTAACTCTATAGGCTTGGTTTTCTGGTGAGATTGAATGCTAATCTTTGTAGAAATTTCTTAAAGCCTTGGGATACTTGTCTTTGCTCGACCGTCCCCAAGAGGTTGACGAACAAATTCAAATGCATGCTGATACTCTGTATCATCGAATGCTAGACCAGGAGAAGCAGATTGAAGAAGCAAAGGCAGAAGGGAGACCGATCCCTGTATTCCCTGCCCTGGTTTCTTCCATCAAGCAAAAACCTATTGGGGCTATTAAAGCTACAATTCAGAAGACCGAGGAACCTCTTTCACAGCTCTCACCTGAGAATCAGGCACTGTTTCAAAAACGTATCGAAGGTCTTGATGCCGAGGAGCGCGAGCTGGAAGAACGAGCATTCAAGGCAGAGATAGAAACTGGGCGAGAGTTAGCTTCCGCTTACGTCTCAATTATGGCGAAACAAGACGCAGAGAGAGAACAGAGAAAAATTGAAGGAAGGGAAACAATTGGAGACAAGTTCACAAATGCATTCCGTTTCCGGCCGAGCTATAATAAAACACAAGATGAGCAGTCAAAGTCGGCAGGCAATGAGACTGAGGTTAGAGAGAAAAAGTCAACCTAATATTTCAATGTACAGACATCGAAACAGGTCCTTTAAAGCTTGGTGCTATATCATAGGGTGAAGAATAACTGTAGTGCAACTCTTTTTCGTCACATCGACCTACATACTCGCAGTCCCGCCGCAGTACTCAAGGTCTTTTCGTTTTCATTTCACACAAGCTCAGATATCCCTACTTCGTTCAGAAGGCTCACTACATGATCGGGCAATTTTCAACTAGTTTGATGACTACTCTGAGGCAAAGGACTAAAGTCCAGCCTTAGCCCGCCCACGAGTAATGGCTACGAAGCGCTTGTGTGGCTTATTGAATGGCTTCATTTCGATTTAGCAAAGTCTTGCCACGCCTAAAGGCTCCCTCCCACCTTATGGGCAAGCTTGCATCTATGGGATTGCAGACCGGTGTCGCACTGCGATGCTTTACGTTACTCTTAAGGCGAACTTGGTCTTTCGTAGCTGACAGAATGAGTGGAGTGCTGTGTTGGTTTGATATAAATCTGGAACGCTCTGAGCTGTACATGAGAGTAATTAACCAGAAAGAGCTGTGCCGGCTGCCCAATGTATTGGTGATTGATATTTGATACGAAACGAGCCACCGCATTGAAAATCACATCTATCAGGGGGCTGGAACAGGGCATTTCTAGTGATTCTTCAGGTCGAGCTAAAATGTTCGGTGGCCACCTCGTGCTAGGGAAAGAGTAGAAGATTTTTCTCTCTTATAGTGATGTCGTTGTTGAGGAGATGCGGGGGATAAGATTACTGATTTGAGGTGTTCCCTAAGGTTTTATGGACAGACTTGGCTATGGCATCTCGCATTGTTTCGTGTGTTTGATGGGATGGAGAATAGAATGGAAACGGATGTTTCAAGAATATGTCTGCAGCATATCCTCTGAACGCACTGGCACTATAGATAGCTTGTGGGACTCGATAATTGTCTTGATCAATAGCTCGAAAGCGAGATCCAATATATCAGCTCCACAAAATTAAAGTAACAACTGTCTTTTTGTGAGATGACAAGAACATGTCGGTAATGAGTACACACTTTTCTGGATTTCATACACTTCTGTAGACAATTTGTGGCTGTTAGGAGATATTTGGGGATATGTTTCATATATTCGGCGGAAAGGCTATTTAGATACGCTCTAATGCAATTCAATCATCTCATTCTTGAATTCATTAATCTCAGCAACTACTATGACTATTATGAGAGTAGTGTATATACAAAGTCACGTGTCAAGCGGTCCACCATTAAACTCCAAGAATCCCATCCATTCGACAGTTTGAAAGCAACATTGATCATCTTACTCCCTTAATGGAGGATCACGATGAATTGAATAACCTGCGCCCCCGAAAAGAACTACTTGTTCCAGAATGGATGTTCCAATAGCAGCCAACGTGCTTGGCACGTTCGGTGCAGTGTGCTGGTCAATTCAGGTCTTTTCTCCTCTCATTGATCAGCATTTGCACCCAAGCTAATAAATTACAGCTTATCCCACAGATTGTAGTCAATTACAGACGGCATAATACTATCGGGCTCCAACGCTCTATGATGCTGCTGTGGGCATGCGCTGGGGTTCCGTTGGGAGCCTACAACATCTTGAGTGACTTCAATATTGCATTAATCGTACAGCCGCAAATTTTGACCGTATTAAGTTTAATCACTTGGGGCCAGTGCTTTTATTATGATGATGTACGCTTCCCCTTTCTTTTTAGAGACTTTCCCCAAGCAATCTTTCCAGGAAGTGCACTAACAAATGAGACAGAAATGGAGCATAATGAAGTGCTGTTATCTGCTCATAGCTATAAGTGCTTTATTCGGTGGAATTGAAGTTGCATTAGTCTTCGCAATAAAGGTATGCTCGGCATTTAACTCTGAATTTGAGAGCACGAGTTAAAAGATATGATAGGAGGGGATTAAACGTGACACGCATTGGCCCGTGATCCTCATGGGAGTTGTCTCTACCGTATTGCTCAGCGCCGGGGTGCTAAGACACTACTACGATATTTATATCCACCGAACTGTGCGAGGCATCTCTTTCATCTTCGTTGCCATTGATGCAGCTGGTGACGTTTTCTCTTTGGTATCCGTCTGTAAGTTCGCTCCTCTGTAGTTCAGCTGCTTGAAAACTATATGCAAATAGAAATTCTGAACATAATACAGTTTTCCAATCCAAACTCGATATTCTAGGCATGGTCATATATGCTACCGAGTTCGTTCTATGGTGCGGCGTATTTGCCTGCGGGGGCTACTACAACCTCATGCCTTGGGTCAGAGGGAAGATGAGTGAGCGAGACCAAAGAAAGAGAGACGATGGAGAGCTACCATCAGTTGAAGTCGAGGGTATATCGAACGCTTTGGAACTGGAACGTTTCCCATCGTCAACCAGTGTGTTTCGAACTCCAAGTTCGGTAGCTAATTTAGCTCGAGATACTAGACAATGAGAATGGTTGCTAGATGCATGAATTAAACCGGTATATACTAAGTTCAATGCCTCAATTTTTGTAGATCTGAGATGTAACTTCTAGGGTTTCTTTTATGAGAGTACGTTAGGCTAAAGCTCTAAATTCTTAAGCAATTCACGTTAATAAATACTAACTTGCTGGGACTTATCTCAATTCGTCTCGCAGCAGACTCTGATTGGTAGTCGATTGATATAGAGAACATAACAAGATTCAGATCTTCATGGTGTCAATCACTCCAATCATAACCAAGCAACTTACAAATCCTCACCATAAACAGACACTGCCTAATTCGCCGTCGCTGGATCAACACTATTCAATATATTGGACTCCTCCAAAGTTACCTCGGCCAAAACGATCTCACATCAGTTGGCACCATTCTGGTAGTGCCCACGTAAGTTAGCATTTCGTTTGAAACAGCAATTCCAAAGATCCCTCACCAATCATTAGAGTCCAAACGAGATATGTAGGAAGTCCATAATCTTCGGTTCGATACTTGATGATATCATATTGTGTCCTACAATCCGGAGACGCCTCCTAGCTTATTCTTGACATAATGAAGCTCGGCTGTTGATGGCGGGATATACCTAAGGATGCGATTGGTTTATAGGCTATAGATTTAACAGAGATAGCCTGTTTGATCCTACCCCCCCACCTTCTTGCCTTTGACCGTATCTCTTGGCCCATGTTCACCATGGATAACATGACATTCAAGCATAAGTATCTGCTAGTACAAATATTGACAGAATCAATTGTTTGGTGAAGAAAGCCGCATGCCAAAAAAAGCAGCCATGCGTTTACTCGAGGCAACCAACCTCCCCGATGATAATTACGTCTTGTTATCAGACATTCCCGTTGAAGCTTATCAACCCCAAGAGCAACCGAGTCCGTTTGCATCTATGTCAGATCAGAATCATCCTATAAACAGTGCTAACAAGTGAAACATATAGGTTCGAGGCAAAAATTTGTTCCATATGTAGATTCATACCTCAACTCAATCAGCAGCAAACTCCGCGTATTAAGTCTTAAAATTCACGATAACCCAGAGTTGAACTATGAAGAGTATATCGCGCACAAAACACTCACGAGCTTTCTGGAGAGGCAGAAAGGTTGGAAGGTGATCCCTTCGGCATACGGACTTGAGACTGCATTTGTTGCGATTTTTGATAGTGGTCGCAAAGGGCCGGTGGTGAGCTATAATGCAGAGTATGGCAAGTCTATCGTTCTAGTTTTGATTCAGAAGCATGATTGACGGGGAGAAACTTTAGATGCTCTTCCAGGTATCGGCCATGCATGCGGTCACAACCTCATCGCCATAGCGTCTGTGGGAGCTGGGCTAGCGGTTGCAGCCGCAATCACAGAGCTCTCACTTCCAGGGAAAGTCATCATCTATGGTACCCCGGCCGAGGAAGGGGGTGGTGGGAAGATCAAACTACTAGATGCAGGTGCTTATTCAGACCATAAGGTTGACATCAATCTCACCTCCCACCCGGGACCCAGACGCGATTCGGTTCTGGGGAAAACGACTGCGTATTCTAATTTTAAGGTGGAGTACTTTGGCAAAGAAGCCCATGCTGCGGCAGCACCTTGGGAGGGGATTAATGCTTTGGACGCACTGAGTAAGTTTTGGTTACGAGCAAAGCTTTGTTTCTGTAATGTATGAGATCCCGGGCTTATTTCCGCACCTAACAGTAATTGGTTATAACGCTCTAAGCGTTTTGAGGCAGCAGACAATGCCCGGAGACATAATACAAGGCCACATCACTGATGGGGGTCTTGCGCCAAACATTATACATGCTTACGCAGCCGGTACTTTCGTTGTCCGTGCCAATACAAAAGCTCGCCGAGAAGAGTTGAAGATGAAGGTTCAGAAGTGCTTCGAAGCCGGCGCCCAAGCTACTGGCGCAACTCTGAAACTCACCCCCAATATGGGCTACGACGATATGATGCCTAACAAAGTCCTGGGGAGATTGTGTCGAAAGGCATTCAACAAGCTTGGAGGGAACATTCTTCCTCCCGAGTTGGATTCTCTACAGAGTGGAACGAAAGCCAGTTCCGATCAAGGTAATGTGAGCTATGCAATGCCGAGTATAATGTTGGGGTTTGCCATCGAGAGTGAGGAAGGGAATCACAACCCGAAGTTCACGGAGGCTGCAAGGACAATGCAAGCGCATCATGCTGCAATAAGAGCAGCGAAAGCTATTGCTGTGACGGGTTTGGATATTTTGGTCGATGAGAAACTATTGGCGGAGGCAAAGAAGGAATTCAAGGAGATGCTGGGTAGTCTAGACTTGTAGGACTGAGTACATTTAGGTAGAAACGGATTTGTATCACATATCTTCTTGCCACAAAATAGTACAGATGCATATTGCATCAAATTCTATAGCAATTCTGCAGTATGGATCGACTGCCACAAACTCAGTAGACCCAAAGACATAATCAAACACAAAGTGGGTGTGCAATTCCATGGCAGCTTTGCAGCCTATTGATGGTCATATAAAATCGCCGCCGTGTGTGGTTTAGCACTCCTTATGTCGTAGGCAGGTGAGCTGAAACCAGGCCCAACTCACCAGGTTCAATGCAGGATAATATCAAGTAATGTCTCTGCTTCTTGGTATACGTGTATACTTGGTCAGTGAATTCTTCTGTATTTAGTAGTGGTTTTAGTGGCCAAAAGAACGCCCCCATCAAGGGACATGGTAGTACTTTACTTATCACCCGATCACTTCCCCATTGCTCATTGCTGCTTGGCCTTGGGGCAAGTAAAATGCATGCGGCGTTCAAAGTAATGTTGGTTTGGGAAAGGATAGCAATACGAGACTTATTAGAAAATGCTGCAAGTTCTTACTTCTGCCGCAAGTGAAATCCAACAACAACAACAACAACAGAACAGCTCAAGTCTGGACCTATCGCTTAAGCTATATGTTCAACAGTCTCATTTTGTATTACTGCCTATCAACTTCCCAATTGGATCATATGGTTCCAGCCTCCGACAATTACTCCGTATACACAATGTACTTGGAGGATTATTTTTAGCTAGCCCTTATCATTTCTGTGTTCAGCCGTAAGCCCTAGGAGGTTTGCAGCAGTGGTTTGTCCCACCATGTCCACCATGTCCACCAATCATTCTCACGCCTTTGTCCTCCGAGGCCCCCACTTCCCAATTAGGGTTCAGCCGCACTATGCCAAGCAAAAGGAAGGCTTGTTGCAGACTGCGGGAACCAACCAGAGGCGTCGTAGGCTGGTATCCACCATGGTCCGTGCAAATAATAAGCTCCAAGCCTACAAACAACCTCCTAGGGAGAACTATTGGTGGCAGCCAGGATCAAGTCCAACGTCTATTACTTATACAAAACAAACTCCGCTAGATCGTGCCCCTCTTGTACCTACAATGTCTTTTTGCACGCTCGTTATAATCAGTAACCACAGACCGTGGTCTAATACTTGACTGGAAAAGGAGAGATTCGTTCGTTAGAGAGAGGATGGCGTTCACATATGGCCGTACTCAGGGTCAATATTCACCTCTGGGCGGGGGCGATCCCAATGTCATATACCAGAGCCCCGAAATAATTTCAGGATCTTGGGGAAATGCGAACAATGGCACGTATTCAGGTCTGGGATCACCGCCAATGGAGATGTATGGAATCCCAAATGCAGCACACAGGCAAAGCGGAGGAGCTGCTCAGTCTTTGGGCGCACCACCACCGCTTCCAGCCAGGCCAGACGTGCATCCGTTGCAAAACCATGCTGGAACCTACTCTGGTTCGATGGATAGCCAGTCAACAAAGTTCCACAGACCAAATGATGGGAGATGGAGCACGCAATCTAGTATGTGGTTTGGCCCAATCCAGCGGAATGTACTAATGGGCCTCCGTTAAGTGGAATCTGAGACCTACCTCAATGAACCAATGAACAAGATAGATACATCTTTCTCGTCCGAAACCTATCATGCATACAAAGATCACACAGGCAGGCAGCTGCTAGCTCTTCTGGCAGGAAGTGCTTTGCGATTCCTGGTCACTGCTGGGCTTTGTGCAGCATACATCCTTTCTATAAAACTGTGGCTGAAGAGGGCCGTAATAGATGAACAGCATAAGAAGATTTTCAATGCTTTAACGACGGGAATTAGTTTGGCACTAGGTCTGAACATTGCTAGCTCATTTAAGGATCTGGCTCTTAATATGCGATGGCCAATCTTGAGTGCAAGAAGACGAAACCTGAAAGAGGTGATACCTGAAAATTGATCTTGATAGAGAAATGTGCTAATGATGGATCAGCTGGACCTTATACTGAACGCCGATAGTTTAGGAAAACTGTTCAAGTTGGTATTTATAACACGGCGGCCATGGGTTATCATATCCTGTTTGGCATGGCTGATCATCAATATTGTGAGTTCATCATAAGAATTTACTAAATTTCAACATACTAAATTTCAAAAGGCGGCTCAAGCCGGTATCGCAATGCTGAATCTGACGTATGGCTTTGATGTTAACTATAATGCCGTCCTCTTCTCGAATTCTAAGGTATGCATCTAAATTCAATTCCTTGTTGTACTCATATCAGACTGTACTTACACAGTTCTGTCAAGGGGAATGTTTCGGTCCCGGATATGAGCCACTTCTACCCCAATGGAGACAACTTCAATCCTGGACTACATGACGAGGAATATACAGCAAATCTGTTAGTAGCAAAATCGCCATTTGATGCTTTACTGACTCGCTTAGGTACGGCGGCCTTGTTATATACGGAATGAACGACACGAAATATATGCCCAAAGCTCGTGATATCTACAAGAGTAGCAACGCAATGCTGTGGTATGATGACGAAGAAAGCAGTTTTGAGCTTAAGTTTACGGATAGCCCAGTTAAAGTCAATCAAGACCAGTGCGTAGATTTCCTATCTAGCTTCGATGTTCGATTCCCTCTTCGCGAAACTACAAAAGTCTATACGAACTAATTACGGATTCACTACTAACGCTTTGTAGATTGTTCTCCGCCTACTCTGACCGGAAGGTCAAGGTGATGTGGTCGTGCGAGTCACACGAAGTGCTAGGAAAAGTCAACGAAAATAGCACCGAGATTGATGTTAGTAACGTTGGCAAAATCCAAGTGCACGAATTGGTTTCCTCAAACGCCACCAACTACTTTACCGGTCCGAATAACGCTTGCGAGGAAGGTGACTTCCGATGCTCCGTCGTGGAAGCCTTCGAAAGCTCTGATTCCGGACAGTGGTATTACAAGTGCAATATCACGATGGGCCTGACGCAAAACGATCCGAGAAACCTATCGTACGTTAGCGATGCCATGGCTTTCACGGCTACCAGTGCCATTGCTCGCATCGGGTATTCCGACGGACTCGGCCCACACAATCAGGTATATCCCCAGAAGAGCCTGTGGGGGTCTCTAGCTGCCGGAGACGCCGATATGATGGGATCCATCATCTCAATGTATGCCCTCGGATCCATTGCCGGGGCTTCACTCTTCAACCCGCGGATCTACTACCAGGGAGAGGCGCCTGTCCAGGGGTACGAGCTGAATCTCAACCACCCAAAATTCTTCTATCTTATCATCGGGTTGATCTCCGGCTGCCACCTGGTCTTTATCATCATCGTCGCTGTTCTGTCGAATCGAGTCAAGGTCGGGCCGGATACATATCTATCGATGGCCTTGCTGCTGAGGCCCATCGCCGATGCCCTAGAAGGTGTGAGCGGAGGCAATTCCAGCAAGAGCAACAGGGCTTTGAACAGGGCGAAGAAAAGCACGACTGTGAAATATGAAAAGGACATGAGGAATGGAAGGTGGCATCTCAAGATGCTGGAAAAATGAAGCGGGTTCGACGGAGACACCGAGCTAGCAATAACAAACGTATATGGCACAGTTCGTGCCTTTAATCAATCAGTATGGCATGAAGGTTTTGTCATAGACGCCTGGAGCGGAGGGATCTGGTATGCCAGTAACGACATTACAATACGGCCCGAGAGAACTACCAGCTCTCTCCCCGGCCGTGCCTTGCACGTAAATGAATGTCTGGCATCGGCTCTTGTCTGTCAACACATGCACTAATGTATGAATTGAATGACGTGGCAGTTTAACAAAACATGATCCATGCTATAGATAGCAAAAGAATAATAATCAGTCAACAAAAAATGATTTCACCTGTCTTTGATCCAGTGTCATACGTTGTCAAATCGTACCTATAGCCAATAACGAGCATGGTTTTTAGGATTCAAGTACACAAAGAAGTTAGTTGCCCATGTGGTAAAAGAGTTTCCCAGTCGTAGAACTAACAACCTAGTTCAGAGTGTGTTTTTGCATCTGTCAGTTAGTGTCTTTCTGAACAAAATGAAGAGCTGCACTTCTAATGACCATGATGTATCTCAAAGTCAAGTATTCAAAGCGCACCATTTGCATGTCTACATAAATCTATGTCCCAAGTAGTCTGTTGAGAGATCAAGTTCCTACAATAAATGGTGATCGATATCTTCCATTTTTCTTCTCCCTTTCACTGTCCCTTTGCCCAGAATACACAGAGAAGTACACGCCCTCTTACTCTAAACAAACAATCTTCATCCTCGCCTCGCATCTTCCCCATGCTTCTTTTCCGATCCTCCCCATCCCAACCCGTTTCGCCGCCGTCCGGCTTCGATTCCATACCACCAACATAACCACAAACAATGGAAACCCTTCGATCCGGCTCTTTTCGAAATCCAATCCATAGTACTGAGCTTCACAAATCACGATAAACTCGTACCGGTTATCGAGCTTAGGCGAAGCTTCTCCGTCGAGAAGGAGCGTTCCAACCTGCTGACGATGGAAGAGTATGGCGTGACGGAGAGGTGGGTCGCTAGGGTTGATGGATGAGTCGATAGCTTGGGGAGTGGGATTACCAAGTGCCAGGGAAGAGGTACAGGATGTGCTGAAGACGAGATGGCATGGGGCGAGATGCGCCACCATGTCGGGAGAAAGATCGGAGATACGGAGAGAGGTTGGAGGGTCGTTCTCTGAGGTTTTCGAAGGAGGAACCCTTTCCCATTCTTCGGGGAAGGACGCGCCTTTGGCGAAGAGAGGTATGCCAAAGCCGCTTTTATTAAGGGGACTTAGCTCATTGTTGGATTTGTTTTTGACGTGCCATCTTATAAGAGGTCGTATCCTCTCCTCGGGAAGAGCATTTTTTAGAGGCAGAGGCAAGCGGCGCAGAGTTCCTAGCAATTCATCGGTTTTTGCTAGGAAGGGCTCTTCGTAACTAACCATTCCTTTCCAGCCGGCCCATGACCAACTCGGAAATGTTGATTTCTTGTCTGTCCGGCGTCGCTCTAATTTCACCGCAGGCCGCCATAGTAGTGCCACATCGAGTAGTATCTCTGGTAGGCCATACCTTACTGGAAACTTAAATAGCTGTCGGAAAACGTGAAGCATGCCGCCTAATGCATCAAGAATATCTTCGTCATTTGACATTTCTCGTGCTGTGTACTGTTCAATAATACTTGCGTATTGACTGAAAGTTTCCGATCGCATGATACGAGTTGTTCCATCTGGGAAGACGGTAATACTGCCATCGGCCTTCCCTTCAGGACCCAGAACCTGCTTTCGGAATGTAGGCCATGAAAGTGGCTCATAATCGATACCTTTGTCTTCTGGTACCATGTCTTCGTGAGCAGTAGCCTTTCGACAATGCCATACCATATGGCCGTCCTGGAAAACTAAGAGTCGTCTCGAGAGAAGCTTTTCTTGCAGTGTCCAGGCCCGAGTTTCCCAAATGCTTTCTTCCAGATCCTCCGGGACTTCCACAGGAGTGAGTAGTCGAATGCCCTTCCCAACCAGAACCGAGTCTTGCTTCAAAGATCGAGTGTGCTCCCGGACACCCGCAATACCCATCATGGAGCTTTCTGAATCAGCTGCTACAATTGTGAAAATTGCTGTCGAGTACAACCAGTCCATGGCGCTAATCTGTTGTGTCCTTTCTTCTTGGATATAGCGCAAGCTTTCGTCATCCGCGATATCTTGATCTTGTATAATGCAAAGAGCATCAACCCATAGATAACGCTCACCAACTCCTTTCACTACCTCGATGGCATCCTTTATAGTCGTGGAAACGCCATGCCAAAACTCCCTCAAGCCACCTCTCTGACTCAACTGTTCAATATTGAAACGGCTAAGCATTAGTGTTTCGATAGATGGTTTACCCCATACATAGCTTAAAGCGACAAATCGAAACTCTTTCCCAATAGGAGCCTTGACTATACAGTTGTTTTTAACATCTATAACTCGTAACAATGGCGGCGGCCGTACAACGCCTGCCCAACTAGACGTGTTGCAATGGGGTTCATGATTATTGTCGCACTCGTGTAGCCATTTTGCAGCTAAACTTAGATTTATTTGTCTTGAACTGAGCAAGGCTCCATATCTCAGCGGATTCTCGGAGTTTCCCAAATAGGGTTCATTCTCGATGCGTAGATGGAACTGAGAGATCGTAGCTAGCTGAGCACCAGGACCCCGTCCATGCCCTAAAAGAGTGGCATGTATTCGACCAGAACGCAGAGTATCTCGGTTAGTATGTATAGTGATTTTTAAATAGCACTCTAATGGGTATATGAGGTCTTCCGGTGGTGTCTCTTTCACACGCTCAGCTGCATCGCCATCTTCATCCTGAGGCATCAAGTTAACGAGTTCAGTTGACTCAGGCGCCGTATTGTTGTTACTGGAACTGCTATTGTTCAAACTCATTGCAACTTTCATCATCATCGGGATCAGAGCACTTGTTGCAAGTGCTGCTTGTCTCTTTGCCCTGAGCTTCAGGGTAACAGGGTCGAGAAAATAAAAGGCTCCCTCTTTGAGCTCCTTTCCGTACCCAAATGGCCAATGAGCATCTGTATATCTTGATCTAGGACCCAAATCTATCCATTGACGGAAAGTCTTACCCTGTAGGTGCGGCTGCAGGAAATCGGCAATTTGAGAATGTTGAAACGGATCATTTTCTCGATTGCCTATATTTCTTAGCAAATATGCACACAATCGGCACCAGTCAGCGTGATAGATAATTCGTTCTAGCGGCGTCACAAAAACAATTTCAGATTTTGCATCTAAACCAGTTGCCTGTAGTGTAGCTTTGTCCGGAAACTTCTCGCATCTCGTGCAAAGTCCATGCCATCCTTTGGCATGGTTTGCATAGTCACGTAGATCATCTGACATTTTCTCTTTAATAGTTTTGGCTCCCGATGATTGCCATAGATCAGGCGAGCTTTTAGATGCATTGGCTGCCGCACCAAATGCATTTTTGGACGTCAGCTTCAGATTAGCAAAGCTGTTTGATAGCTGCTTCTCAATCTGTATGTTATTAGACATAGTTCTGGAAGGCTCTCCTACCAGCTACTCACCTCTTTCCGGTCCCTCTCCGGTAATTGTGATTCTGGCTGCGACCCCAGATGAGCCGTAGGCGAGCTCCTGTTAGCATCTTCCTCATCGTCGCTATTGAAAGCACTGTAACTTCTGCTTGAAGATCCTCGGCCCTGCTCCGGCTCTGATGGCCACAGGAGGGTGTTCCAGCTGGGTTCCCGTTGCAGCATTCGCTCCTTAAATCCACTGACCGAGTTTCCAGCTTGCTGGAGGGTGGCCTTTCCTTTCTCTGTCAGATCCAATAATCCAGTTTTCGTCTTCTGAATGAACTCTTCGGAGTTACTCGAAAATTGGGTGAGCTGAGGGCGGTCAGTTCTCGGTACATCCGGCGTGGTGTAGCTCCTCTTAAGTAATGGAGGCTCTTTGAAGGTGACTTTTTGTGGTTTGCGACCTGGCTGCGGCGGATTGCTTGCTTCTAGCCGTTGGGTTTGGCTCCGGACACTGCCTTGAGGACGAAGGTCTATCAAATCATCGTTTGAAGTTTCCATTGCTGTTGGCAACGGGATGGCGCTAGGCAATCAATTTTTGTCCGGGGAAAGTAAGACCTGCAGATTGGTGACACCCAGGGTCTTAATTCCAAGGCTATAACCCAAAAGAAGAGGAGAGAGCACGATTACGCTGGCGGCGTTGCGGTAGCATGATGATGGACAGCAAACAGAGGAAAGAGTGTAGAAAGCAAAAAGTACCGCTCAAGCCGTCGGCCGTCTCAGGAAACCGAAGCCAGGGCGTGAAGAGACCGTGATATATGATGCTTGAACCCTAGCCTTCATATGGAATTCATCTGGATACAATACTGGCTCCTTACTAAGAATCCCAGCTGGTCAGGTGAGGCCCTGATGGATAAACTCCACGGCGTCTGTATGACCCGACCATTTGCCGTTCACCGGTCGGGAAGACTTTGCGAGCCATGCGAGCCATGTTCAATTGGAGCTTGATCCGCGTCGGATTTATACAACAAGGTGTGTCAAGTCACGGGCAAAACGGCCCGTGGGGTGACTTCTCCACTTCCGTCGTTTGTCTCTTTTGGGACCGTGGGGTTTCATGTAGCGCAAATATGGCTTAGTAACAAGGCATATATACACGGTTGACCTGGAGGTGGTGGAGGATGGGATGCGCCGATTTCATGATTTCATGTAGGGAAATGCTGTGGAACTCGGGATTTATTTCTGGCGGGAATAGCATCCGTCTCGGGATAGCTTGACCGGACATATCAGGAGCCGCAGCCGGGCCATGAGTCTCGTCAATACTCGTTTTGGGATGGAAGCGCATACCTGAGGTTTAGTAGCTTGATAGATATATGATGCTTGCTTGCTTGCTGCTTGTAAGAATTGGGCATCTGCTGCTACGTGCGCACGGTACTGGCACTATACCCCCATCAATAGGGAGAGATGCTTCAACAGGTTAGGGAGCTTCCTCCGCTGCCTGCCAGCTCGGTCCAATTTATTTGAAGCAATACTGCCCCGCTTGAGGTAGTTGAGTACGTTGCACTGTGAATCTGTCATCTGTGACGTGGAAGAGGAGAAAAGATAGGAGTAGTTATGCTTTATGTCTATGTACACACTCTTATTTACAATCTCAAAATGCCAATCCAGAACTCCTCATAACTCGTTATAAGCTGACATATGTATTGTTACAGAAAAGAGACATCTAGAGTTTAGACGTGATCTGGGATCGTGCAACAGTAACCTTGATAAGGCCATTCGGTCCCGATTGTGGGGCGTATACTTCGGCGTCCTTGCCGGTGTTTTTGAGGCCCTTGTGCCAGCTCAAGTCTACGGAAAATGTTAGTGGTGGTTCTATTATGGAAGAAAGGCAAGGGAACATACCAATCTCGAAGTAGTGCTTGTTGGGCAGAGCATAATCTACGGTCTCTACTTCTGGAACAGCAGCCAGGATCTGAGTGCACATCTTGTACATGGTATTTTGCACCGAAGGGCTGTTCTCCTCGGCGAAAGTCTTCATGGTGATCGCTCTGGCATCTGTCCAAGCCTTGTCAAACTTGGGGATGGCATCCTTAACAGCGCTGAGGCTAGAGAACGTCTTCCAGTTCCATGAAGAATCCACATCGGTGGACAGAATTCTATCGCGCACCTCAGGCAATGTGGTGTATTCGTCCCTTACAAAACCGTGGAATTGAGAGCCGGTGCTCTTCAACACAAGCAACCCAGCGATACCACTGCTGATGTCAATCCCGTCTTTTCGGACTGCCGCTTCAACATTGCGGGTTTCTGCTCCATCGCGGTAGAACGAGTGTGGGTGGGGTTTGCCATCAATGGTCATCCGTGTCCAGCGGTGCGTGATAATCTTGATGTTTGCAGTGGTGATATGGGGGTAGGTTTCGACGAAGTGCGTTCCGAGGATGCTCGCAAAGAGCTCGGGAGGAGTGACAGGGTGCTCTTTAGCCTTTATGTAGACTGTGTTCTTCATGGAATCAGTGGCTACAACCACGCTGTTATCTGCTCTTGTGTAGCTAGGTCTAGTCAGCTTGGACATTCTTCATGTTTTGGGGGAGTTAATGGGCATACGAGGTCTCTATGGCACCTTCGAGCAGGACACAGACTGTCATTTCTGTGACCGTCTGCGTACCGGTCTTCTCGTCTCTCTCGACTTTGTAGACACGGACATTGTCCTTGCCATAACTGGCTGAAGCTACAGAGGCCATTGTGTATGTGGGTGTGTATTGAAATAGGGTTATTGTGTAAAGAAGGTTGCACTTGATATCTCGAGATTGGTCAATTGAGGGTCACTTCTGCGGAACGTGCTGGTGAACTTGATTTAAGGCGCGAAGCTATACAGTGAGATTGGGGCGAGCTTCGTTCTTTATATGTACCTCAAGCTATCGTACCACTCGTGGAGCTTTGACATGCACAAACAGTGCCCGCTAACGAGTTGGGGCGGCGGCCGGATAGAAAAAGAAAAGCTTGCTGGGTGTTACGGCATTATACAAGATTGAGTATGGAATAGGAGGATTGATTGGTTGTGGTTCTCAACAACTTGATGGAGAGTGCCAGTTCCCGCAACCAGAGCTTGATAGCTGGAGAGGCGGAAGGCGGAAGCCGCCGCCTCTCGTTCGATCTTACGTTGCACTTTTGGCTGCGTTCAGACAACCGCATTTATGGCTACATAGAGACACAGCATCGTGTGCCTCGTTTTATTCTTGCAAGTGTGTGCGAACTCTCTCTTATCTAGTCCATTTACCATTAGGATCACACAATCTATCTTTACTAGAAGTAAGCCACAAACTGCATGGTTACATGGTTCTATAACATAAGTGTATCCATGGTGTACATTTATGGCCGTTAGGTACTTATGCCTGCCCCTATCCTATTCTTTACTGTATTGAAATACTCAAGTATGTAACCATGACTTAGTGGATGTTTATACTTCCTGGTAGAGAAATAATACTTATATATCTTTGGAGCAGCCAGTTTAGTAGGAATCAGTTTCTGTTTTTCCCAGCGTAAAGAAGATGCTAAATTGAAGTAGAGGAGGGGCAGTCTTTCAGCATAGGATACTGTCACATCTCGTCGATACCAACCATGTGTTTAAAAATAATTCAAGATAACAGCTGCACTGGAATTGGATCATGGTTTGGTCTGCTTGTGCAAACACTCTTTTTCTATTTTTAAGCATTTTACCAGCATGGTGAGCTGCTGAACTGAGCAGTCCCAGTACCACTTCAGATCAAAGAGAGAAACACACCCGTCTAGTCACAGGGACAGCTAACCCTATCTACTTCAACAGATAGGCCTGAAACTAAGATTGGTAGAACCAGCGACTTTTAGCAGTGCTTTGTGGTATTTTTCCACATAATTGTTTAGTTATTGATAGACAAACTGCTTAATAGCTTGTGGATATTCATCTTGCTTCGCTCGTCTACACCCTATGTTTCCATTGTTTATATCTGACGTGCTTATGTAACCCGGCCGAGTACTGGGTTTGGTGGGGTCCGTGCTGTTGTCCCAGGCTCACATCTAGGCCTCAAGGTCAATGAGGAACATGTGGAAGGAGTAAGCTTGTTGACAATTCGGTGCAGCATATCAACTTAATTCATATCCTTTACTTTACACCCACCAATTCTGGTTCTCGCCTTGCGAATTTGCACATCTGCACATCTGCCAATTCTGCCTTCCTGTCGCTATCCGGATCTCTTCGCATTGCTCGCAATAAGCAGTGGCCCGAGAAACTGCCCTGAAATGCTAAACAACACATCACACGCTTGATGACTTAACTGTCTATCCTGATCACAAGACACATGTCACTATTCCCAACCCAAGTATCTTGAGCCCACCCCTGGAACCCAGATGGTGGGATCACCCAACATAAGCATGATGAGCAGCAGCTCTGCGACTCCGACTCAGAAGTCAGCATACAATGCCCAACCTCCCGTGCCATACGGTAGCACGACCATAAGGACGAGTTTGGATAAAGATGGGCTACAACCAGGAGTTCCCAATGGCGGGCGAGCAATGTCCAATACGGGGTCGTCTTTCGTTCCCAGAGGCTCGTCGCTGGCACCCTCTCCAGCACCGGGGAGTTTCAGTTCAGCTATGCGAGGACATCTCCCACAATCGAGAACCCCCTCGACTCAAGATGTAGGAGCCGCTGTCAGAGAGAGTTTAGATGGTCAAGATGATCCTTATTCTACCGGGCAGATGCTCTCAGGTTTGCGGGACCAACTCAATCGCGAGATGAAGATTAAGGAAGGAAGCGAAAACATGCTGGAGGCTTTGAACAACAAGAAAGCGAAACAGACCAAGGAACAACGGAACAAAGTAGAAGCAGAGCTCAATATATCGAATCAGAAAATAAAGAACTTGAGGAATCAGATTACCGAGTTACAGAAGCCAAAGCCTACTCCTACCACACCTTCAAGAAATCGTATGGATGGCCTTTTCCAAAGTAGTAATGCCCTACGTTCTCCGCAAAGTGCCTCGAGAAGTGTTGCGGGATCAGATTACGGAGAACCTGCTGAATCACCTACTTACGCTCTAGCCGAAATTTTACAAGCTCTGGAAGTGGAGGGCCTAACGCCCGATTTTTATGTCCAGCATGCTAACAATTTTGTGGAGTTATTCAAACGTCACCCTACTTTGAAATATGACCTGGTCTGGTCTGTTTTTGGACTTCGAATGCAAGTCATGCTTCTAAGCGAAAGTCGTGAAGTTGTAGCTGCTGGATATCGTATGACTAGATATGCAATATCTGATATAAGCTCACTGCAAAAGATAAGGGCCCTCAATACTGATTATTTGGTAGTTCTGTAAGCTTTGTACTGCCTCAGGTGTTTATATTTTGCTAATATATACTAGCTCGCTGATCAAGGAGCGAAAAGCAGATGTGGAGCGAGAACAAGCTCTCAAGTTTGTCCGTGCCTTCTTAGAAGTGAAAAATGGCGTTGCAGAGATATCTAGAGCAGTAGTGAGAACCATCACAGCAGTAGCAGAACATGCAGAAGACCGCTTGAGATCTATCTGTATAGAGACTCTTGCTGAACTTATGATCCGCGACCCTGCATTAGTTGTTTCGGCCGGAGGATTAAGACCTTTAGCAGATGCTTTGGGAGAAGGAACTTATGAGGCATCGGAAAGTTTGACAGCCGCTTTTCTCTTTTTGCTAGACGCACCGCATAGAAGGAAGTATTTGCGCTCGGGACATGAGCTCGAGGTGCTTTTCATTGCGTTTACAGATTCTCTATTTGCGAAGGAGAGCGTTTTGAAGCAAAATTCAAAGGCAATTTCGTATGCAATGAAGTCATGGCCAGGCCTCATGACCTTGTCAATGTACGATTTCAGAGCCATCAAATCGCTAGTGTCATGTCTCATGTTGCCAAACCCAACAATCCGCGAGACTGTTATTGAGCTTCTGTACAGTCTCCTGCGCATCAAGTCACCTGGTTGGGCAGTCTCATTTTTAGCTGGACGACGGCTAACGACCTACGGCCGTGTCGCTACTCTCAAATCAAACCAGCCAAAGATTCAACAAAATGAGGAAGAACCTGGGGATAAGAACTTTGTTGATCATTACACCTCACTTCTGCTAGCTGTTCTGATATCGTCCGATCTCATGCCTGGCCTACTTCAAGTAACTCGCGAAACAGATAACCCAATGCTGAAGCGTAAAACGACATTATTGATAGGAGAGGTCCTCAAACTTGCTAGTATATTACTGCCTTCCTCATGGAGTAGTGATTTGCAACTCTTGCCAGAACTTTTCAGCGCAGCCTCCCAATTTGGCGACGATAAAAGATTCGATGCCACTGGAACAGTTTATCAAATTAGTAGCGTGAGCAGGACACTTTATCGATCAACACCAACAACAGTCAGCACGCTCTCAAGCTCTACCGGTCATGATACTTTAACCGTTATTGATGACCAGCCTAAACCTCAGGTCAATCTGACTTTAGATGAAACGACCTTTCGGGCACTACTTGTGGAGACTCAAGTTCTGTCAAGCACCAATGCCACAAAATGGAAGTGGGATATCATTTTGAAGATAATTGAGGGGCCGTTGTTAAATGGAAAACGCCTGGACGAGGCAATAAAAGCATCTAAATTCGTCAAGAGAATCATGAGCTTCTATCGACCTCTCAAATACAAATTTCCTGAAGCAAGGAAAACAAAGGGTAATGAGAAGTATGTCAAGGTCGGTTGCGCGTTGATGCATACTCTCTTGCAAACTCCCGAAGGTGTACGGTACCTGTCAGACAATAAGCTGCTAAGGCAGATCTCTGAATGTCTTGCTCAATGTGACCCGGTAAGTTCTCCATACTTCTTTCACCGTCTATCAATTTCCATCGCTAACTTTAAAAAGACCAGCGGTCTCACTACCCAGGATCCTATGTTTTCCAAAGAAAGATTGGCTGAAACGATGTGCAGTGGGTACTTCCCGATGCTTGGGGTCCTGAGCGGTGACCCAAGAGGACTACAGATGTTAGACAAATGGCGAATGATCAATATGATGTATCATATATTTGATCTCAAACAGCGACCTGATCTGATCAGATTGTTACTACAGCATTTTGATTACAGCTTACAGGGCCATCCACGTGTTCTTCTATCCAAGGCTCTAACGGCAGGCTCAAAAGAGATCCGGATTTTTGCAACTACTGTTTTGAGGAAATATTCAAGCAGGGCCAAAGCGAATGGATCCGTCAACCAGGGAGTGGGAGACTCAAAATGGGCCATCCAGCTACTTGTTACGCAGTTATACGATCCCGAAGTAGAAGTCTGTGCTACCGCGATAAAGATTCTCGAGGAAGCATGCAACCGTAAGAGCTACCTGGAATACATTGTGGAATGCCGCCCAGCTTTGGATCATTTAGGGGAAATTGGAGCTCCGTTGCTTTTACGGTTCCTTTCTACCTCTATTGGCTATCATTACCTGGATGGTCTGGACTACATCAGCAATGAAATGGACGATTGGTTTTTAGGCCGAAATGACACATATGTAGGGGTGATTGAGGCGAGTTTAGCACGGTCTTTTGGCGAAATTGCAGAGGATACAACGAACCGGTTCAGTATAGATGAGGAGACCTTTGAAATGGAAGGAGATAATGATGCTCACGTTCCTCCTCACTTTTACAGGGAGCTAACGAGGACTAAAGAAGGATGTAAATTGTTGAGGGATAAGGGACATTTCGAGGAGTTTGCTAATACTATACGAGACTATGGGATGCTTTCAGAAGATCCAGAGCTTATGCTCAAAGTGAAAGGAGCTTTGTGGGCTGTTGGCAACGTTGGCTCAATGGAATTGGGAGCCCCATTCCTAGAAGTTTCTGACGTTGTTGAGAACATTGTCAAGATTGCCGAGGCTCACGAGGTCATGAGTTTACGGGGTACAGCATTTTTCGTTTTAGGCCTTATCTCTCGAAGTATCCATGGTCTTGAAATCCTCTCTGAGTATGGTTGGGAGAGCAATACAACAACTATGGGAGTTTCCTTGGGGCTTTGCATTCCAACCGATTTGAGGAAACTCTTTTCCTATCAACCATGGGAGCATGTAACGGTCTCGGAAATCAAGATGGGTGAATCCAAGGAGGTGGAAATCGCAGCAGCCAGATTCGACGATGATGAAACCAACACACGTATCCTGGAACTCATCATGGAACTTGGTAACACTGTCCTGAAAAACAAAGCGATGACAGAACTCATGCATCTCAAAACGCGCAAATCGCCAGGATTTTTGAAAGCCAATCTCTTCAAAAAGGTTCTGATACTATTGGAATGTCATCAGTTCCGTCTCAACATACGGCGATTTGCAATCGATCTATTCGATAAGTCTATTATGCGGCAAATTGTTCTCGATGAAGAAAGCAGCGATGAGAACTCTGGCAGCGACTATGGCGACGATACGAGTGAAGGGAGAACGGAGAGACAACGCAGTATTAGCGATGCCTCAAGTAGTATCTAAGCCTACAAACACAGCTGCATGGACGGAATAGGAGTTTGGCATTGTCAGGAAAATGTAAGATTATGGGATGCAGAAGATTTTTTACCTGCCTTAGAAAAGGCAAGGTCTGCTGGGCGTTTTAAGGTGTAACCATATGTGAGTGATATTGCATAAGAAGAGATGGGGCGTAAGAGGCAGAATTAACTGTTTGGTTCTGATTTGGGGATTTGATGATGCCAATGAAAGCTATACGAGTAATTTAACTTTTACAATCATTTTGCGAATCGTTGCGTAATGAATCTGTTGGCTGGATATCAATATATCGCACTGACCTAAATTTAATGCGTTGTGATGCAATTGATCTGTTTGTCCACATCGCAGATATATTGTGTTAGTACAAAGCATATTCAACATTGGTGATGGATGTTGAAGCTTGACCCCACCTCGCTGTGCAGTAACCCCGCTATCAGCTTACCATGAACGGAGGTGGTTGGGAAACGCAAACAACATTCACTATCCATCGGACCATGAAAATTATTCAGTTTCCAGTGCATTTCTAAGCAGCCATCCAACGCGCATTGTAAGGAAAGCTACTTAGATTATGATAGCAATAGCTCTAGCCTAGTCTGCAAGTGCAGTAAGGGCTAGAAGCTGATTTTCTTTGTAGACCCATTTGCATGCACGAGCTGAGTAATTGCCACTGACCTTTACTTTAGCAACCCATCTACCTGAACTTGAGCGCAAAGAATGACACAAATTTTGTACACTCACAGCAGCTCTATCATCGTGTATTACGTCTGCCTCATCCGCTATCTTGAAGCACTGCACATACTGTGAATAATCATGTCCGCCACAGAAGCTCTAAAGCTAGCACACACCGCAAGATGCAAGCTCCAACTAGCAGCAGACCGTCCAGATAGAAATCTACGGTTCCTCCTAGGCCATGCAGTCACACTGGATAAGATTAGGCTACGTATTGCAGAGGTACGTGTACATACAATCCCACATGCTCCATCGAGGGGCCAGGCCATACTAACCCTTCGCCAGATCGAAGAAGATGACGAGGTGGAGGAAGAAGAACCAGTTCCTTCCACAGCACGGCGCGTAAGCTTTCAAAGCCATCGTGCTCCGGTATCACAGCAACATATATCCGCCGATCGCAGACGCTCCCCACCTCCCGACCAAATCTCTCACCTCTCCGACACTGATTCCGACGAGATTGAACTTGATGATGATGATGAGGACGATCTCTCCTTACAGCGATTCGGATCTTCAGCGGCACAACCTCCGCGTATGATAGATGATGATGAGAGCTCGTCGGATGAAGATGATATTGAACCAAAGTCACCGCCGCCATTGTCAAATGAGGAATTGGAAGCGCTCACAAGCGGGGCAGGTGATGAAGCGTTGACGAATTCGTATAGAGATTTGAGGGGCTGTCACTGCCATGGTAACAAAGAGAGTGTTCCAGTCGCATCGCAAGTTTGGGAAGTACCGAGGAAGGTAGGATATAACGGCCCTCGTTTGGCTGTTATGCAAGTTGAGGCATAACTCTTCATTGATTCATTTCTTCAGAACTTCTCAGCGCTGATTGGAAAGGTGTTGGAGGGATCATACCCATTGGCAGGTTGTTGAAGGAGGCACTTCATGACCAAGCTTGCATTTCTTACAATGATATTCATGATTTTACGTTAATAATGAAATGGTGATTGATGGCATCTATCTCCATGATGCATCTTGGCACAACCCCTTTTCGCAGAGCCCTTTAAGCGAAGATATCTCAACCTCCCCCTTTCCTGTATAACTACTACTCTCTTGCCACGCGGAAATCTACGCCACTTCCCAGCACAGCACCTTCATGCGACTTTATGTCTCGTTTCGAAAGTCCCTTTTGGCTCGTTTCTTTCCACCGTCTAGTATTATTTGGCGTCTCGCCCAAACTTTCGTTTCGATTATGAAACCTCTTCCGTCCCAAACCCCAACCACACGTGACTTTACACGCCGAAGCCCTTAAACACCAAGAGGGCTTACGGAGACATATGGCTTGCAATATGCTGATCTCGGGCAGATCTTCGATTACCTCACCGCGCCCCAGACATATCTTCTACAAGGGACACGCATAAATCTGGAGAGGAACTTGTTTCTAGACGTTCGAGTTAATGTGACGTTACTACTTTACGGTATTTCCACGTGAGACCCTTCTTGGCTGTGCCTTTGCTTCAACTTTCGAGGCTGTCGTTTAGTCTAGAACCATCGTTTCACATCTTTCAAGACCGTTCAATAAGCTGTCAAGAGGCGAATGTGCCGGGTTACTGTTGAATACAAGGGCGTTTGATGTTTGGAAGGATCCTGTCTGCAACTCCAAGTGGCACGTAATTTGATATAAGAGCCGGCTGCTATCTTCTTGGTTCAAACTTCATTCTTCAGACGAACTGGGTTCATCAGACGGCTTCGATACATTCTCTTATCTTCTGTTATTTCTATTCTTATATACATTCCTTTTGATCTTCACTTCTTACCTTTTTCTGATATATTTTATCCTATTCAAAATGGCGAAGCTTATTACCAAAACACTTTTCCTTGCTTGTGTTCTTCTGAACGGTAGGTTTCGGACACTTGCTAATTGATACACACTTACTGATGATATCAAGCTGCACCACTCGTCACTGCCCAAGCCGGAGGCAGATTCATCACATCTGGTAAGTACACCAGTAATGAGCACCCTTTCTCCTGTTCTTTTCCTTGAAAGAGAGCCCTACCTCGGCCTGGGAAGTTCCACAAGCTAACATTGTTCCTTCAGTCTGTACCAGTGATGCAGGCTGTGACTCCGGATGTTGTGGATTCAAGTCTGGCAAATGTGCCGGACCCATCGTAGCACAAGAGCGTGACGGCGGCTGCGGATTCGGCGACGCCCAACCCAACGACAATGCAGCCCAGAAACTGCGCGGCGGGGCGGCCGGAACCGCTGCTGCTCCAGCAGCTACTACCCTAGCCACAGTAGTTGTCCCCGGAACTGCAAATCCCACAGCACCAGTCTCTAAAGCCCCAGGAACGCAATTCATAACGGGAGTTTGCGCTGCAGATGCGGATTGCGCATCTGCCTGCTGTGGATTCAAGAGTGGAAAATGTGCAGCTCCTATCGTGGCACAGGAAAGAGATGGTGGCTGTGGGTTCGGTAATGCAACACCAAATGATGATGCTGTGCAAGCAGTGCGTGGTGGTGCATCTGGGGCACCTGCTGCTCCTCAAGCTGATGCGGTTAGTTCGACGGCGGTCGCCCCTGGGAGTCAGTTCATCACTGGGGCGTGTTCTTCAGATGCCGATTGTGCTTCGAGTTGTTGTGGGTTCAAATCCGGAAAATGTGCAGGTCCGGTGGTTGCACAGTGAGTTTTGAAGTGAAAGATTTGATTTTGGAAAGAAGATGCTAATTTGGACTTCTAGGGAACGAGATGGTGGATGTGGGTTCGGAGATGCGGTGCCAAATGATAAGGCCGCGAAAGCACTTACTGGATAAACATTTGGGGAATGGCTCATAGATGACAAGATGTGAAAATGATAAATGATTAGGTAACAAGGGCTTTAGATTTTTGAGTATGAAGTGTTTCTTTAAACCCAAGCAAGTCTTGGGCTATTATTATACCGTTGTAAGATAAGATATAAACTTATTGTAGTTTCTCATTTTTGGCCAACAAAACTCCAGGATTGGAATTTTTAGTACCTCTTCCAATAAGTCCCGTCTTTTGTGCAACTGGGTTGTGTAATGTCTTTACCGAATATCCGGGATTCGATTTGAGTTGTATCTACTCTTTATTGCCAGAACACATGAACATTGGAAGGTAGAACATGATCAGCGGGAGCGTTACTAGTGCGCCTATATTTCCCTCCGCGTACGTGAATAATAAAGCTGCCACACAAATTTCAAAGGGGCGCAACTTAGGAGACAAATATTCCTATTCGTTGTCCAAAATTTGACTTGCCATGAAGACCAATTCGTTACGCTCAACGCCAAAATCAAATCACACAGCAAGCAATGATTTTACGCAGAGCATGTCCAGGATATAAGCAATTGAACATTAGTCGTCAGATGTGATGAGTCGATGTGTTACGATTCGCTGAGCAGCTACACAAGAAAGACAACTGGGTTCTTGATACGTCCGCAACTATGGTAAGATATATCAACTTGAGGAAACACCAAGTAAAGTACATAGCGAATCGTTGCAGTCACAAATCCGCTTGCGATGAAGAATCAACTAAATTCGCTCATGTGAAGCTTCTATAAGCGTATTCAATAGCTTGAGAGCGTCTCGCAAATAGCATGAGAGACTTTACAGTCCATCGGAAAAAGAGAGGATGTCATAATCACAGGAACGTGCCCCAGCATCATAAAGATCAGCCGCAGCAAGTAGTTCCCGCACAAAATATTTTGATTATGCACATAATATGACCGTGAGACGGTTGAGAGAGTGTCCAACGGTTGATTTTGTAGTGACAAAGTGTAAGGAGCATTAGTTTGGAGGTCAAAGTTGAGTTTTATAGCGGATCCCCGAAGAGCGGACGCTAGCGGGCTCGTGTGGGGCTGGGTAGCTACTTAATAATTTTCTTCTTGCTTGCGAAGTTTCTCTTCCTGCAACAAACAACAGCACAACAGCATTCTCTTGTGAACGAGCTGGCATCGGTAGCTGCCACAATCTGGTAGCATATACGAGGTGATACTTGGTCTGCGCAGCCGCGTCATATTTTTGTGATCAGCGAGCTGGCCACACCTCGTTATATTGTTATTTTCCTGCTTCTCCTTTTCCTTACATTAGTCTATTACGAACAAAACCACATATTGCCTACCTCCTAACCTTTTCATGGACTGGAGCGTCACTTATTTTATATATCGTTCGTGGGATAAAGAACCAAAGGCCTAGACAGCCCGTCCCATCCACCCTGCTGGCGTTGACAAAGTGCGCCAGGAGGACTAATCTGGACAGACATTTCATAAATTGCGCATATATTTGGCTGGAAAGTAGGAGCAGGGTTTTCTCGCATCGGTCGGGATATGATATCTCAAATGTACTTCTATTTATCTTATATGCCACCAAATTCAATATATCTTAAAAATATTCGCCTTTCACGTTTGTGCTTGATGCCTATGCCCCATTACCACTCGGGGCCCTCAGTGCTGGCCAGACACTCCGTGAAACTTTGTAGCTATGAGGCGGTAGACTGTTGATTAAGTGCTTGCACAGTCTATTGTGTATATCATGCTAGAATGAGATGGTTTCCGTGAGAACACGTTGATTTCATGATTTCCCCCTTTGCTTCACCTTGCGAGTGAGATCCCAGATCACATGTATTTTGAGGTCGTTGTGCTAGTTCATTGGTGTATTGGAGGGTATGTAATATAAGGATTTCGTCCTCTCGTAGAGATGAAGTGCTTTATTTGATGAACGCTGTAGTTAATAACCACGAGGCTATGTGTTTTCATCTTTAGATGTTTGAAAAGAGTCTTATGTAAGCATATAAAGTGATCAGCCATTGTAGGCGGCAAAACGAGTCGGGAATTCTTAAGACCACCAGAAGCGTCGAGAACGATCGATTGCTAGAGTGGTTGGGAAGATGACATGAAATATGATGTTCCACAATTAAGTTATCTGGAAGCTGGTGAAGTCAACGTATTACCAATCATGGTATAAATAAGATTTGTTAAACTAGGCAAAAAACCGACATGAGCGCTCTGTCCTAACGAACTGTGGTATATCAAAGGCGCCGCTCGACCAAGTCTCAAAATTTCGTACTGCTCATACATACAAAACACCAACGCCATTAAACACAAAAATGGAACAAACGAGAGATTTGCCACCCAATTTTGCAGAGGTCTGCTTTGTCCCGCCAATGGACATTCGTACCAATTATCTAATCTCTGCTAAAAGGAAATTCCAGAGCCTGCCCGGGGCCGAGAATATCTACGCCTTGGCCAGGAAACCGATCAAGTCATTAGCATAGCGCCGCCTTGCGTCCCATCACAACACCAATACCTGGTTTCTTAGTAGCTGATCGGCCTCTCTTCCCTGTAGAACGTACCCAAGAATATGGTTCATCGTCATGATACATCATGAATCAAGTCCAAAGGCTCCTATGGCTCCTATGGCAACTCCGGACGCCGTGTGACGGGTTCGCCAACATAATGAAATGGACAATCATATCAACGCGTGACATATGAATTCGAACACCAATGTTCGACAAAGAAACAACAAATAAGACCTGAGAAGAAATATCATGAGCAGTAGCCTCTGGTAAGGCTTCGCTCTTGGATCTGTCTTTCTGTAGTAACGTATAAATGGTCAAGGGTACCCATGGCTGAGCTGTCCTTCAAGATTTTGGCAACTTGAATTCCTGCGGAAATTAATTGGAGTATGTTCCGGTCGTCTTTAAGTGGCCTAGATTGGTGTTTGGCGGCATGCCGCATCTCCAAGGAGTTTTCTAAGATAGTGACGAACCTGGAAGCATGTTAGCGATTGAGCTAGTCTTTGCTTATTTACATACTGCTTAATCTGTCCATTGTACAATACCCGTGCAGGTATCCTTCTTTTAGTAGCCAGTCTTTTTAGGAGATATACCCACTCGGTCCACTCTCGATCTTGAGGCCTTTCCACGGGTCTTGTGGCTTGATCGATAGGAATCGGGAATTGATACTTTGCCACAAAGTCAAAGGCGCACTGGGATAGGCAGTCATTGACTTGCGTAAGGACACTGTCCTGCTCGTGAACTACGAGGTTTGTTGGCAGATGTGGTAGATCCCTCTCCTGCTGTGCAATGTATTCTGGTGAGGGCTTCTGTAGAAACTGATGTGGTCCATCAAACTCGTCGCGGTTGGACGGGCGCCTTTGTTGAGAATGAGACTTTCCTGTGCTCTTGGACTTGCCTGAAGATCGGCTTGTAGATTCTATCACATAATCCGTAGGACTCGGAGATGCAACGTAATCATCCCTGTACACCTCGGAAGAGGATCTTTCTGGCTGCTCCCAGCTTGTGCTTTGACTGGCATAAGAGCCATAGCCAGGACCTGCTGTGCCATAAACAGCAGATGAGACACCAATGTTATAGCCACTGGAGGAGTACATGGAGTCCGGGCGGGCAAACTCTGTTGATGAGGATACAGGCAATGAAGTAGCGTTGTATGATCCGGACGAGACCTCCGAGGAGTATGGCGCGCTTCAGGTTCGACACTCAGTCCTTTTCCTAGAATATGGGAAACAATAAAGCCTTACCTCGTGGTAGAGTAGTACGAGTCACCATAACTCGCACGTGTAGCATCCGCATAGGCATAACTTGGGTGGTGATCAGCTGGTAGCACAGTTCCCAAAGTATTGAATCGCCTCGTACCTTCTTGAAGAGCTTGGAGCCCCAATGGAAGAGGCTGCATACCCATAGTCCGGCTGGACATGAACACTCCGTCGGGAAGCCATCATCTCGTAGAGAATAACAAACCCTGGTGCAATGAGAACGAGAAATGCAGATATACAAGAGAAAAGGTTAAAGAAATTCCTGAACGGGATATCCTGGCAAGATGGCTCCTCGGCTTTTCCAAATATGGGGATCCAAAGGGTCCACGGGTTCTGATATGGCTCCTGATATTTCCAAGGATATGGATATGACGGCGGTGAGTAACAGTCCTAGAACTCTAAATAAAAGCTGAGTCTCTGGGGAACGATAATACTTAGATATGCTATACAGTTGCTCAGGGCGTGAAGCTGCTCCTTTATAGAGGGATCCGCCGAGGGGGCAAAATGGGTGTATGTATATGTAGATGCAGCAGTGTCAAAATACCATGGTTCTGAGTTTGTAGGACAAGAACCCGGCTGCTGAAATCCGGTATGCACACTAGGTGAAGACACAAACAATGGGTTGCTAGTAGCCCTATTTGCCACTGAGCTATTACACCGGGGCGGATTCTTCAACTAGGAATGCTGGTTGGAACTGGTGAAGTGGTTCGGTACTCGTCGTTGGTGAGATCTTCAGATTTGCAATTCAAAGCAGGATCATAGCTTTACGAGTCTATGTCGCGCATGCAATACAGGCCTGGAATATCAGGGACACCCTCGACGGCGTGGTGAAGTGGAGAGAAGCAGCGGTGCCAGTCCCACCAATGCGACCACAATTGAGGTTTCTTTCGGGCACCATTGGGTACATTGCGGCTGGCATCATTGGGCTAGAGGCCGACTGCTGGGAGATGGATCTGTTTTGGTGTCAGCGTGCCATCCACTAAAAGTCGAAGTGTCCGTTCCAACGTTGTTCGCAATATAGTTTCAAATATTGTGCGGCAGAGCATGAGCATGGAAGTCCCTTGCAAGTGCGCGTAGTTCTGAAGGCGGTGACGGGCCGCTATATTACAGTTGATGGGACAATCTGAAGCTGGGCTGGCATCGCCGGTATTTGGTGTCGTAACATCTGGCTGGGCGTCAAAGGTGAGTTTGGTCTGGTTGGTCGGGGTAGATCTTGTTTAGTCGGCCATGGGTTGGGCATTCAAACCAGCCCAATGCCCAGGTGGCATTCTTTGATGGTCATGCATTAATGCCCTAGATCACCAATTTGCCAGAGAAGTGAGCTTCATTTGGTTCTCTCCTCGGGCGCAATCGTCCAAGGCCATCCCATGAAATACTGCAATGAAACTGGTGATGATTAAGATTTGCTTGCTTGACGCCGTGCCGCGAAGCTATTTTCATCTGTTGATTGGCAATATGGGGCCAACAACTACTCCGCCACTCAACCACCATCGTCCTAACTCATCTTTCTTGCTTTTTGGTACCGAGGATGGTTCTCATGCTTCGGCTCTTGCTGTATTCTATAGAATAAGAACATGAGATCTAACCTTATCGCCTTTGCAGCCTCCTGGCGATCTGGCTGTTTGTGGCAATCCTCATATTGCGTTTCACTGCGTGCGCCGACTATTGCAGACTTATATCACTTCAATGACGTCATCCACCATTCCATCTGATACACAATTTCATAGATGGATGAGTTTTACCTGACTTTGAGATTGATACAAACAAGGCACGCTTCCACTGTTCTGCAGCTTGTACGTGCATGCTACATGTTAGCTTTACAAGTAAAATCACGCTCCATAAAGTTGCAACCTTTTCTTTTTAGTCTATGTATCATGCATGCTGATAGTCTTATTACTACGCCCGAGGAGTATGGTTAACGAATCGAGGTTAACAGTAGAGTCGCTGTTTTCTTAGCCGTTCATGCTGGTAATTGACACTACAAGGGTTCACTAGTAGCCTTGTAGAGCTTGTATTCATAGTCTATGTCTGTAAATTCCGAGGAGTCATATATACGGTTTTTCTGGCATTTCTGTATGCTTGTGGAATGACTCTCTCATAGCTGAAGAGCTATCGTGAGTTGCATCTTTATTGCATGGCATAAAGGGACATTGCCATAGATAACACTCTTAGTGCACTCCAATTACAGTAAATTGAAGGTGTGATTGAGAAGAGTGAGTTGGGCTGAGAATGGAAATTGCATCTGAAAACAAAGAGTGTCCAAGAAGGCTTCAATTGGATGATCAAAAACAGAGGTGGAAGAACCATGTGACATGGTACACCGAGCACAAACCTTGCTTTTATGAAGACATGGAAGTAAAAGGCGCAACTGTATTAACGGGGCGTTCAAAAGAATAAAGCCCAACACAATGAAAAGCGTTCCGTTCAAGCGGTTGAGAAAATCAGAATTTGGATGCATAGTAGTCACCGAGTTCTATGTTTGTCGTTTCAAGGTCGTTATTTGGGTAGAACTTGAAGATCCTTCGGGCCTATACACTCATTTTGGAATTCTACCCCTCTCCTGAATTAGGCTTTGAATCAAATAGTTATTTCAGCCATGCTATGCTATGGTGTCTATCTGTAGGCATCTCAGACTCCAATTTCAAAGCCCTGTCATTGAGTCCCAATTTACCGTGGTTCGAGGCTTATATCCAGCCTTTGTAAGTCGAGTGAGCTATGATGTTGCTAATCAAAGGTTTTGATATGTTTGAAGCAGGTGGTTAGCCTAATTCTATTCAGCTTTACTGTACAAAATACAAGTTAGCTTATGGAGTGTTTGACGCCTTTGAATTTCTATAACCCTCAACAAACCGACATGTTTGCGACAGATTAGAATATATGACACTACATATTTTAACGACCATTTTCATTAACATATAAATTTATCTAAATACATAGATCAAAGACTCCAGATAGTATTTATCGAAAATTTTAATCCCTCTATGTAAATATTGTATGTCTTGCTAAGCGAGAAATACTAAGTGCGAGTTCGTGCCACTTCTCTTCGCTCGGCTTATACTAGATACTCACACAGGAAGAGACTAGGAAAATAGTCACTGCCAGATAACTATGAAGCTACAAGTAACCTAATAAACCTGTTACCACGGAACACAGATCACTACCTCCTGCGATAATCGCACATGTGCTATGAAGCGTGTGTCTATGTGGGTCTGTATATGTCTTTATTTCTGTAACAAACTTATAATAGGACCCCCAGCTAGACTCAAACTAGAAATATGTTTAAAAAATGTAATCTTTTTGATTATCACAGACTATAGAGCTTTTGTGCAATGAATTGTGTGAGTCGGGCGAAGATGGACACAGCTAACGTTGATTACCAGACTCACTTTCTTATATATTGGTGAGATATGGAAGAGCGATACAGCTGGATCTAAATTTGAAGAATTGCAAGCTATCAATGGCACCTATGTTACATCATTTTCCTAAGTGATAACCTCACCTTTTTATCATCTCATCGCTACTCTTCCATCTCTGACTAAGAAGTTTTCACTACATCCTCAAAATTAGATAGAGACCAAATACGTAGATTTGTGGGTCTTATTCCCTCATGACTAAAGTCATCTAAAATTGGAATCACAATTGCAAAAGACATTTAATGTATTGAACAAACCTCAATCTCATCACGTGATCGGATAAATGTAGTTCCCTTGACATACTTTCGTAGTACGTACTCCATACTAATTTACATGTGAATGTGGTCATTGCCAATGTACAATATTCAAACTCTGCACCCAGCTCAAACTATTTCAGTTAAGACGAATAGACGGTACTCAGGCTTACTGATTCGATCAAAGAAAAGTGCCGTCTTGCAGCGCAAGCAATGGTCCTCTCAAAACTTCCCGGTTCCAGCAACTAAGGGCATCAGTTATGCCTGAGCACCTCCAACTATCCCAACCTCCTTCGCATGCCCACATACTACGAGAAGGGGCTGGACGCCGTCTGTCTAGATCCCCCCACCCGTATCATAGACAGCAATCTGAAATACCATATGCATCGGAGCGATTCAACTCGAATGGGCCTACCCAGGCGCCTGTTTTAAATACTGACCATGAGGATCAAGAACAGAAACGACCTGTGTCACAAAGATACAAGGAGACGATGGACAGTGAGAGCGGGACTGAGGCAGATGATGAACACTTTTTAAAGGGTCTGCCAGCGCCAAAATTACGACCACATAAAGGATTGAGGGGCACAGATGCATCGCTATCAAGCTCACCGAGCCCCCTTATGTCTCCAGGTATACTCAGTGAAGATCAGACACATGTATCGAGAATATTAAGAAAGACATCGGCAGCTATTGCGGCCTTGGATGAAGAGGAAACCCGGGCACTGGCCACCAAAATACACAAAAGACGCGTGGCAGAGATTGTACGAAGGTCTACGGAGGCTGGGATTCTTCTTCTCTTGGTTGGGTTTCTATGTATAAGTAGTGGAGTTAGAGACCTCTTATGGAAGTGGAAGAGTGGCAAGTATTCCGTTGTGGTCTCCTACTGAACGAACTAATTAGTAGTAGAACTTTTGTGCCAGATCTTGGTTATTTCAGCACTTATTATGCTTTATCCTGTTCGATTACTACGAAACACAAATTTTGCAAATCCATTCAAAACACCTTTTCCGATAGAAATTCCCTCGGTTTTCGACCCTGCTCCTCTGTTTTACCCCCCCGCTATATCCATGCTCGTTTCTATATTAATTTGTGTGAACAAACCAGATGGTTTACTGCCAACTATAATTCTTGCTATTGCCTCACTTCCCAGGAATTTGCTGCCTTCCTTTGGGGGACTTGAAGGCTCGAATACTGCGCACTGGTTTATCTCCACACTTCCACTAATGATCTCAACAAGGACGAATGTCGAGAGATCTTATTCTGATCCAGAAATCCTAATATTGCTACCGCCATTGCATCAAGCTACATGTGTTACCTTGCATTACTTGACCACCACCAGTCTGCTGCCAGCCGAGCTACAGCTGCTCTCTATAGGATTGATTGATTTGTTACTATTAGCATCATCACCACAGGCAATTATATTAAAGGCCCTTCTTTGGGGAGGCGGAATTGGGCTTTTAATCAGTTGTACACACGTACTGAAGTGGGGCGTTGCTCTTGCCAGAGTTCCAAAATGGCGCTTCAAACGTGCCAACACTCCGCGATCAAATCAGAGACGCCGACGCGGTTCCATTCAGTTTGGGAAGCTGGGAACTTCTTTGTTTAGCAGAGAGACAGCTGTGAGCGAGTCAAGCGGCGAGGAGGATATACCTGAAGCGAAATCCGACTTGCGTGTTCCACCGCTTAAGATATCGGCTGCCATCAAGCGGGCGGTGACCACTATTTCTGAGAATGGCTCTATATCAGCAATCGAGTCTCCTACGGCTGAGCAGTTTCCCCTGCATAACAATTACGCAGAAAAGAACACAGAAAACTTCTCGTCGATGCAGCGGCGCCATACACTTAACTCTTTGCCGCCAGGATCAAATCAACGGACGCCATTCGGCCGGAGAAAGAGATCTTCTTCATCCAGTATTCAGCCATTCTTCAGCCTCACTCAGACTCAGGCGACGTGGAGAAAGTGGCTTTATGCAGGATATGTGTATGCCTGTGTCTCAATCATCATATTCTTAGGTATCCGGGAGCATGTCCAGCGATTTGCTCTGCGGGGCAATGAGCCGATTGGGTGGGCTCTTGGGTATATGTTTGGTCATAATCCGTGGTTCCGAACGCAGGTCGTAATGAACAACTATCAACGATGGGTTTGTTTACCATCGCATAAGAGTCAAGCAAAAGACGAATCTTGTCATTCCGGGTGGCTTGAACACTTAAGGCTTGCCTCTTTTGGCGAAGCAAATACTCGATTAATTCTTTCAGGATACTGGCTTGCAGTCATCATTGTCGGTATCGCAATTGTGTCTCGACTTTCCTCGATCTATGAGGTCGATACAAGACGCAAGGTCTTCCATTTTATGATGGTAGCCATGTTATTGCCAGCCACATATGTAGATCCAACCTTTGCAGCTCTGGCATTGAGTCTCATGCTAGCAATTTTCCTACTACTTGACCTATTTCGAGCATCGCAACTTCCTCCTCTATCCAAATCTTTGGCCTACTTTCTAACTCCTTATGTGGATGGGAGAGATTTGAAAGGACCGGTTGTTATATCTCATATATTTCTTCTAATCGGATGTGCAATCCCACTCTGGCTATCTCTTGGTACACTCCCTCGAACTGGTAAAGGCTGTCTTTCCGGCTGGGAGGTTCCAACAAGAGAGGTTAGCATGGTCAGCGGTGTTATCTGTGTCGGCATGGGTGATGCTGCAGCTTCGTTAATAGGGCGCCGATACGGCCGAAGAAAGTGGCTATGGGGTGGTGGGAAAAGTATTGAAGGCAGTGTAGCGTTTGCTACTGCCGTGGGACTGGCGTTGATTTTGGCAAAACTATGGCTTAAAGTTGGAGGGTGGCCAACAAATAATGAAGACCCATGGATAATGACGTTTGGTAAAGCAAGCATCGCGGCCTGGGTATCCAGTCTCACTGAGTCAGTGTTGACTGGAGGCAACGATAACGTTGTTTGCCCGATTGTACTCTGGCTCTGTGTAAAAGGTTTAGATATTTAATCTAGGTTCAACCTACCAGAATAGAATAATAAATGTGAATTAGACTACAACTGTATTACTTTTTGACTTTTGAATCACAGCCTCTACTGTTTTTCTATGCCCACATTGTTAAGTGAAGCAACGGAGATGCATCACAGCACAGGAGGGATCGTACGACAGAGTTGACTTCGCTTCTATTTGTGTAATCATCCACTAACCTTGCAAGACTGCTTTCTCTAGGATGTAACAAATCTCCACCATGGAGAGAAAGTGACAACATCGAATATCCGTCCAGGATAATACAGCCAAGCCTGTCGAGTAGGAACTACTCCCATATATGCCTTGATGAATACGGCTATTGGCCATGGAATATCTCCACGATTCTCTTCCAGATATGCTTCCCGTAGCCAGCCTTATTGTTCGCGGTATTTTTATGAATGTACTCGAGATGGCTGCCAGGTCCACATTAGCAGGTGTTTGTTTTCTCTCTTTGCAAAGTACAAGCTTACAACAACACGTCGATCTGTTTATCTGTACCATGGATATCGAATTCCTCGACACTATAGATCCGGAGTCGATTAGCGGTGCCGCCAAAGTACAGTTAGGTGTTGTGGTGATTAGATGGAATACTTACAATTTGCCTCCATCGGCAGATTTCAGAGGACGTATGACGAATGGTTTGTAGGAAGAACGGGTAAAGGATCTGACACGGGGAAACGCTCGTGAGTCCCAGTGAGGTGGGCGAGGTTGGTGAGGTGAGATCGAGGCAGATGAAGCCGTATAGACAGCCCGAATTTGAGATGCCATTTCAGGGATAATTATAGGACTGAAGAAATGGCAGTTATGTTATCAAGGCAGCAGGCCCCCAGAAGATCAATTAAATACCGTCCTTATAGTATTAGTTGCTTATAGAAATCGAGGCTTTGGATCAAAACGAGAGCACAACTTTGTCTAGTTTCAGAAAAAGGGTTCCGGTGTCCTAAAAGGTTTCGTCTCTTTAAGAAGTGAATGAAGTTCTCAATAGTTATAGTTTAGTACTAGCTTGCTAGTTGAATACCCGGCCATGGTCTTCTATAAAAATCGGCAACTTCAAAGTGAATGAGTTAAGCGAACATTTTTGAGCCTTTTCACCCAGCACAGTATTTTCGAAATGGCTACTTGTAAGTTCCTGTGCTGTAATGAAACATGATTTCCTAACCCCTCACTCTTATCAGGAAGCATTTGCCGTCATGTGCAAGGGAAGAAATGTTAGTTGTGTAAAGAGGCTTTAATGTGTATGTCTATGTAACAACTTGGCACACTGCTGTCAGAGATATGGTCAACTTCTGGCGTATTAGTTTGAGATAATAACCCTATACCAAAAATAGGAGTCCCTAGCTTTGTCCCAGGTGCATCTTTGTTTTTACTAGACAATTTCAATAGACAGCCAGTGATATCATGGAAAGCCTACTCGCTTAAAGTCAGGGGTTTGTGATGCCTTATGTACCAGGCTACAAATGCCATGAGCCACAAGGCTACTTACAATAACCATTCATTCAGCCTCCCCCTCCATCAACTGCCAAAACATAAGTATCATACAACAACTACGATGCCATCGGATGACTACACCTCCGCGGTGCGAGGCGGTCTAAAGCTCAAAGGCGCTTCCTCCGCCAAACCAAGCGGCATCAAAAAGAAGAAAAAGAAGACTGCAGCGTCAACCTCGGATTCAAAAGCTGAATCCATAGAAAAAGCGCTCGTGGACGAAGATGCAAAGCAGAAGAACGATGGGGAAGGAGAGAGAGATCCGGATGAATTAAGTGAAGAGCAACTGAGAGAGCTAGAGCAGCGGGGCGGTGATGGCAAGACGGCGAGCGAGAGGGCGTATGAGGATATGAGAAGGAAGAGGGTACGTTTAATAGCACTACCCATTCATATTTTTCTCCTCTCGGAATTTGCAAGATGGATATGCTTTCCGCATTTCAGATGTTGTAGACTGACTGTTTGTGATAGTTACAGGATCGCCTTGCAAAGGAGGGTGTCAAGACGCATAAGCAACGAGTAGAGGAGTTGAACAAGTATCTATCGAATTTGTCCGAACATCACGACATGCCACGAATCGGTCCTGGATAAGGTGTGTCGAAGGCAGAGAATGTGGACTACAACTTCAGACTTATAAATTGGAGACTCTGGCGTCATCACAGCTTGGAAATTTGGGAGCCTGGGATGTTGGGCATTTCCTCAGTGAGAGCACGTCTGCTGGGGCTTGTATGGGACGGCAAAGGACGGCAAATGCAGTATTCTAGCATAGAGGAGTTGATTTTCTGTCAGTACACGTCTTTATGGAATATGCTCAAAGAAGACGCAGGTTAATAACGTGCGTGCCCGAAGCCTAAGGTATGCCATAATATCAGCGCAAGCTACAAGCGTCGTAGTTGACTGGGAAGCATCCTTGATATTTCTAGTATATCCAAATAATTCAAAATACTTCTAAAGGATGCAGTTAGACTTGTCTTCTAGCCCAGTCTTACCTTTGTTAGGTTCATCTTACGAGTTACGTTAAATGATGGAAGCTTTGTGGCGGGCCTGGTGTACATTAATGTTATTTGGTACTATTTTCCCCTTTCACAAAATCTTCTTCCTATCCCGTAACCATGCAACCTTTGAATCTTTTCTATCTGCTATCATCATAGCCTAAGAATATCTCTGAAGTATCCCTGAAGCGGCATATGCAAAGCCACTATTAAAAGGTCCAAATGCTTTGTTATGCATCATAATTCTATATCTTCCCTGCCGCTATGCGTTCGTTGTGGTCATAAAAGGAGAGACGTAATTAAAAAAGACCCAGGCTCCGACGCTATGTCCATAACTCCTTACAATTCAAGCCCAAAATTATTTCCATCTAAAATCATGGTATGTTTATCATAGTACACCTATACAAGTCAGTGGATTTAATTACACACGGGAAATGGAATGACAAACTCGTCGTCAGATATCCTCCGATGGTCAATATAAATGCCGTTACTATACTCATTCCTCTGGTCTTTCTGGTTGCTTCATTGGTTTGTAAGCCAAGAGCGCCCGACTTTGTCTTGCTAGCGTCACCAGCAGCAGTTTTATCAGCTTGACCTGCCTGAACCACAGTAGTTCGGGTTATTGTTGCAACATCGCCATTCGCACTCGTTGTTGTTAGAATGTCAAGCGATGTGACGGACTGCTCCGGTTCTGATTTGAGAGTAGTTGGAGGAGTAGTTACAGACGGATCTGTAAAGCTATTAGATTCTATTTGGGAAGAAATGGTATTTGTAAAATTAGAAATAAAGGGAGAGCCGCCGGAAAATTTTGAGAAAGAAGAACCGCCAACAGTGGCAAGGAGGTTGGAACTACTCGAGAGAGAAATATTATCCACATAAACTAAACTTGACTGTATCCTAGGCTTTTGTGTTTCGACTGGCGCAGCAGGGCCGGGAATGCAATATGGAATAAAAGCATTCGCCACCACCGTGGGCACAGACATGGCAACAGCCTTTGGATTCATCGAGTTGGAACTCCTCAACGCCCCACAGGTGGAATTCGTAATAACAGATCTTGATCTGATGCTCCAAAGTTTGAGAATGTTGGCCCAAGCATCGTTGAAGAAACGTTGAACTTCGAAGCTCCTGAAGCCAAACTTGCCAATCTCGACATGTAAATCGAGGGCAGTTGGGAATTGGTTGTCTTTGAGACTGCACTCGCTGCATCTCGAGATACCGTGATAGGTGATATGTAAAGGTTCGAAGAACCAGAGCTCGCATCTACTGGGAGGGTAGTACGTGGGCTCGCATTCATACATATAGAGACTAGCATTCTCGACCTCAGACTTTCCGAACCTTTGACATAAGCTCCCCTAATAGGAGAGGAATTGTTCGAGGTCGTTGAGTCCATGCAAGTCGAGTTCAAATATGGAGCAAGAGCAGGATACGGGGATAATAAAGACTTGACACGAAAATCGCTGCGTATGGTCATCAAATGAGTTTCCGTATACGTACCTTTAGTAGGATTTCCATCTGTTTTCGACATTGGACTGTCGTCCGTTGTAGGGCTGGGTGGAACTTCGGAAGAACTGGTTGGTGTATCAGAAGTCGATGGCCCAGATGGTGGTGTAGGGGGAGATGTGCTGGGAGGCTCGCTAGGAGGATTAGTTGAGGTGGTAGTTGGTGATGTGGTTGGCTGGGTAGTGGAAGGTGAGGTTGTAGGACGGATTGGCGGCTGTACTTCAGTAGTGACTGTACTTGAAGTAACGGATGCCGTCTCTGTGGTAGTGGAAGTGGCAGTGGTTGCTGTGGTTTCGGTGGTAACTCCTGGCGGCGTAATCACTGTTCCGTTTGTCGTACTAGCTTCCTGCCTTTTCAACAAGTTGACCAGACTACTCTCAGACTCTCCATTTTGTTCTTGGTCACCAGCCACAGCTATCTTGGCCTCATTATAGGCATCAACTTTGTAACTGCTAAGGTGCTTGCGTAGACTATCGTGTAGCGAAAACAATTCGGCTCCAGAACTATCGACAATTTCTTGCAACTTCTTCTGATCTGCCAAGGTAGGACTACGCGGCACCCGAACTGGTGAAAGGCCAGAGACCAAAGTCACAGCAACGAGGAATACGGTAATTATGGCGAACATGTAGTGCCGAATGAATAACATTTTAGGAGCTGTCTTTCTCTGAGGCGTAAACGGCGTTTGCTTCGTATCAGTCGTAAATTCGTCTCGCTCCAGGTCTCTGATATTATCTTTATTAGCAGAGTCCATCATGCTATTAAAAACGATTCGACGAGCTTCAATGAAGGAGAGGATGAGGCAAGGTCGAGTGTTGAAGTGCAGGGTTGGAACAGCGAACCCAAAAATGTGTCGTAGTTTGTTCCGGTTTCTGACGTAAACGAGCGACGATGACTGAAACCAAAAACGAGAGCTGGTGAAGTCAATTGATAGAAGTCAAATTCCTTCTGGTTTGGAGAAGGCGGACGGTGTTTTGTTTGACCAGCTTACTCTCGATTGTAGTAGCGGCGGTGGCTTGGTATTTGGGAAAGACCCTGGCAGTTGGTTGAGCAATACGAGAATGCTCGTCATTGCCGCCGTTGATAGGCAAGCTTCGCGAAAAAGACCTCCCGCACTGGCGACGATATGGCGTGTTTTGTAGAAACCGCAATTGCTGAACAGAAAAATGTTACACTTACCGATTGATTGACATACAATTTGCAGACTATTTCGTGCACACGGTTGAATTATAATATCGGCAAAAGGTGAAGGAAGCTGCGTGGTATTTGAGCTGTGCTACCATATTATATGTATGTTTGGCACGGTAGTTGAATACGAGATCCAGCGTGAGAACGGAGGGACGATCAACAATGGGCAGGTGGAGTATACATCGATTCATGACAGAGTGCGAAAGTCAGAATTACAGGTATAAGGTGGATGATGACAGTCCACGCTACAGAGGAAATCGAACAAAGCGTTGGCAACACGGTAATGGAAATGTTTCAACACCATCGAAGCTTGAGCAACTGGCAATTGATGTCGAGCGCCAGAAGCCAATTGAGCAGTCGGCCAAGATAACCTGCAATACAATCTGTAGTATCAGCCATGTTACGTGTGGGTTGACTTGAAGCAGTACATAATCCGGAGAACACTCCTATACGCTTATTCAGTTGGTACATCAACGCCAGAATTACCTAGAGTGTTTACTATGTACGGAGTATTCCGTACACACTTCACGATGCTCGTATTCTACAATAGATGTTGAGATCTAGCTTCAACATACTACATTAGCTTCCAACAAACTCTTGCGCAGATCAATATTCTCTGTGCTTTCAAGCTTCTACAGTCAAGCTCAACGTCATTAATTAGTATGTGCAATATAGCCATCCATCTGCCCTTCTCAGCCAGGTCGGATTGTCCATCGAATTGTCTTATCGAATTGTGTTTAACCAAAGATTTACTACCCAGCATCTATGGCCAGCAACCATCGATCCCAAGTTGAAGATCGCTAGATGCCTGTGCAGTTCTAGATCTCCTTTGCGTAACGATCAACATGGCATTGTCTTGGGCCACCGGTTTGCTGGAAATCCAAACGGTCACGAATCTATGAATAGATCTCTACATGGGGGTACGTCTACCGAACCTTGTCGCCACCAGAACGTATTGGTGGTTGAAGAGTGGCAAGAGAACCTAATCAGGTCGCCAAATAATTTGTTCAATGAGTCTACCAATACAATCTCAAGCATTTTTGGTGGGCCTGGTTTAACAGAGTTCTGTCTAACACGTGTTTAATCTACGCAGGGCAAGTAAGGACTAAGCCAACCGTTAACCTCAGCTTTCCTTATCTCAATGTCAAGGAAATTTTCAATGAAAATATAGCAGGGACATTGAGGACCCGATAGGGTGGGTAGACTATCGTGGGAGAGATTTTCGATACGCTGAGACCGCTAAAGATAATACATGCGATCCCATCATACGATCGTAACTGTTTGAAAAGGAAAAGAGACCAAACCAAACCATAAGTTATCTGAACACAATCACTATACATTCACCTGAAACAGCTTACATTTTGAATTTGAACTTCTGATTCATTTTATGCTAGGCCTGGTTGCCCGTCGATTCATTCCTTGATTTACTGATTACATCCTACAAGAATCGATCCTCCACATCCATCTCTTCCATTAAGCAAATCAGACCACGAGATAGATTCCAGGAAGATTCTAGCCAAGCCCAATAACTCAGCTACACGTTGGTTTTCCTAAATGCTTCCCCAGAAACCCTGATGTCCATAAATGTAGAGCGGAATACATGTGCAACTTTTCTTTTTTTTTTCAAACCTAACAAAAACCCTGGCGTTGGCGAGAAGGCCCTCCTTCCCAGCCGCCGAAATAAAAACAAATAACATAATGCCATGGGTATCGATCTCTGAAAATCATGAACGACCACATCAAACGCAAAAAGAGCTGTCCCGCGCCGTCCTCTGAACTCCGAGATATCAAACGAAAAGCTGCAGAAAGCAAGGGTGCTATATTTCATCATTCATCTATTGATGCATCTCTGGCAGGTCATCATAGATTACCGCGCAGATTGGGGGACTTGCTCATCAGGAACTCGTTCTGGAGTCTCTCGCTTGATGTCCATGCTTCTTCCGCCGGCAAGCCGCTCCGTAGAAGCTGGGGGACTTTTCGCCCTCTCCTTCTCCGCCTCTTCGCGCTTCTCCCTAATTTTCTTGAACCAGCCAAGCGGCCCCTTTTTATCTTCGCTTGGAACAGCAGAGTTGCTGTCGACAGTGCTAATTGGATGAGCACTGGCTGATGTTAAGTCCGTTCCCAAAGTCAAAGGCTCGCCAGCCGAGCTCTTTCTTGGACGTGCAGAACTACTAATTGAGCTTGAACTTGCTCCAGCCCCGGCATCAGATCCGAATGCTTTAGGAGGGCTCAATTGATGGTGGTCATCCTTCTCCTTTCGACGAGACAATCTCCATATATTTTTCGATCGCTTTTCTTTCTGTTCACCAGTCGCAGCTGCATCATCGGCATGATCAATGTCAGACTGGTCATTGAACGAAGATCGGGAGTGTAAGGAAGATACTGGGGATTCTTTTGGCTTCAAAGTTTGATCTGAAGTGTGATGTGGGTCCGCAGGCCGAGATGGTAAATCCATAAGCTCGTTGGGAGAACTTTCATGGATAGGAGCAGTATTTGCAACGTCAGAGATCGTAGGACTCGACAAAATTGTCTCCAGCGGCCGATGCTCTACAGCATCATGCACATCACTTGTGGGATGAAGTCCAGGTGACGCCGGATCTGAACGGCTTTGATGAAGCGAATGTGTTGAGCTCTGTGCACTAGGATTTGAACTAGATGGAATTCTCTTCTTTCTCAGCTTGTTTGGTTTGCGCTCACTATCACCAGTTGGAGATCTTTGAAAGAAATTGGATACATTCCGTTCCTTTGAAGGTGTCACGGCCTCAGAATGTTTCTCTGAATCTCCTAGCAATCTCTCCTGGCTAGCGACAGCTGATGGACCATGTGACGATGGAGCTAGGCTCGAGGGGCCAAGTAGCGAGGGAGAGAATGTAGGCGAGCTAGGCGACACATTACGATGCATCGTAGCGTTGGGATCGGCGGGTGAAAGCCCTCTATGGCCGATCGTTGGTTGTGAGTTTAGAGTGCCAAGTACTCCGACCGGTGATGGCGAGCCGGAATGCTTCTGTATTCTACCTTGGGCAATATTTGGAGACACTTTAGAGGGAACGGTGTTGCTTCGGTGTATCCCGCTGCTTGCTGTTTGAGAACCATAGGTTGGGGTTGCTGGGCTTGGGGCTCCATTTGATTGTCGAGAATGTCTTGAGGATACTGATACATTCCTCCGAACCCCACCAAACTTTCGCACACTATCGGCTCCTGCACTCGCATTGGAAGCAGATCTCCCAATTGTGTTACTGTTTCTAGACGGCGTTGTTGGTGTGCCTGCTCCGCTCTGAACTTCGTTTACGGTCTGTTCATCAGCTTCGGTTCCCCTCATACCTATTAAGAAATGATCTTGATTCTCAATCAGGAAGATCAGAACATCCTGGCTCAATCGATACTCAGGTGGTGACATATCATGCATAGGATGTGACAGCATCCCTGGTTGGAAGATTGCTGCTAGATTCTGAGACGTCATACGATTCTCGTCTGACTTTGATGCGAATACTGCTAACAAGTCTAGGATGTAGAGAAGCAGCTGTCGGTTTAGCGGTGGCAGTTCCGTGATTAATTGCTGATAGGTGATAATAGCCGCATCAACGTCAAAACCAATGTCGAGCTGAGTGCCTTCATTGTCCCCACTAGCTTCCCTTGTGTGCCCACGAAGAGGTGCCCGAAACCTGTCATAGAGGTCCAGTGGAACAATGGGTTCTGGAAGCTGGTTGAGATATCTTCGCAGAACATTTGCTGCGTCATGAACTGTATAGCCTGCCCAGTCCAATCCTTTACCGTAGCGATCAGGCGAGTCAAATATAGCTGCCAGCTCCTTAATACGTTTCGCTGAACCACTCAAACGGAAAATTCCTTCTACATTAGTGGCTATTCGTTTGTTAGTTGCAATACCTTCCAAAATGATAGTGTATTTCTCACCCTTCTCTTTCAAATATACGCCGCATTTAGCCACAACTATTGGAACATATCCATAGATGTAGCTTTTCCCGTTTGCGTCAACTAGCGATATTGCTACATTCGCATATGTAATGCTTGTTCGAAGTGGGATTCCGAATATGCCTGATGGTGGAACTATATGCGTACACAGCTTAGTCTCAGATGTTATAAACTTGGAGTGGGAACAGCTTTGTAATAAGCGGGAAATGAGTGATTTCTTTCTGGGAAGAGGTTCTTCTTCTTCATAACGCAGTATCTCACTTGTCCTTCCCAGAATGGCACTTGCAGGTCCACTAGACGGAGCTGGCTCACAAGAGCTAGAATTTGGATAGGACAAGCTACTACTTGCCCAAGCCCTAGGGTTTGAGAGCTTGTACGCAAAAATAGTCTCTGCTTGAAGGTTCTGAGATTTAAAGTCTCCACTGCTTGTTTCCCCCAACGATGACGATCCTACACTGGTGTTTGGCTTGCCAACTATGGCTGGTGAACTATCATCCATGGGGCTTTCGTGAAAGACAGACTCGTGGTTGCGAAGATTTCTGCCAGCTAATGACTGGGAAGAATACACAACAGGAAAGGAATATTTACCAGGTGCATCTTGACTCTTGGTTGGTGGTCTGAACCCTTTCCACCACGACTTCAAGCTCTGTTTGGTTGGAGGAGATGCTGCAGAGACAGGAGCAGGTTGAGGTTGCGCGTAAGGCTGCTGAGAGGAGGATGGAGTAGGGATATCAGTACCCATTGTTAAGTTGTGGACGCAGGTCTGCTCTCTGCTGGAGTAAGGGATCCGAGAATCTGTTATAACAAGTTTCAGCTAATGATTGGAATGCTACAGCAAGACCGAATAGTGTGAATATGTACCCTATTCTCAGACGTCGCGATCGCGTCGAGTTTCAGCAGGCAAGAGGTGGCCAAGGAGCTGGTAAAATGGCTTTGCAAATAGGAAGATGCCTGGAGGAGAGCAGGATAATATGAGATGGTGAGGATGTGGATATCCAGGTATGGTTGCTGGAGGCGCAGCGCTACAACGCGACCAGTAGAGCAATGGAGGAGGATCGTGGGGATGAGTAGTAAGGCGGATCTCCTGACCGAGTACTCAAGTGTAGTTTGTGACTGTTGCTGGTTTAAGAGTCGCCAGTGCGCGCGACGAATGCAAGATGGCTGTTGCCAGTGAGTAGGGTTTGTGTTGCTGGTGTCTGAATTAGTGCTGGCGCTTTGGAGTTGGACCAAGGTTCGCCTTCTTTAAGACTAGGCTGAATTCGGCTTTAGGCCAAGATGCGGTCTTTTGACCTGAAGGCCAATCTAATGACGATTTAATCACAATAAAGTAATGTTGGCACAACAACACCAAAGAAGAATTGTCTGGTATGAATGACAATGGGTGTCTAGGTTCTTCTCAATGAAGTGAAGGTATTTTACGATTTGTCTAGGAACTTTCTGTATCCTGGACTCATTCCTCTGGAAGCAAGTGACAAAAATAGCTCAACCAAGCCTAGCACGCTCCTACAGTGCCTGGCAAGGAACTTGGAACTGCATCTGACAAACAGCTACGTTAATTGACTGGAAACTCTCTAAAGTTGACCAGCTCCAAGCAAGACATGGTGGTAGGAGGTCATAGCAGAATAGTAGAGTCTTGTAATTGATAAAGAGAAGTCTGTGTAGAGTGCAGGACATTCGTTCACCAAGTATGTCTTTAAGCACCAGGCAATGCTGGACCCACATTTAAATTATTCAGTTTGACCTCATCAAGACCGAGCTTAAGGACAGTGACTTTTCACAATCCACATAGCAACTCTCGCAGCCGACCAGAAACATTTACCGCTGCATCTCAATTCCCATACGCCAGACAATTCCTCCTCTCTACCAATAAATTTCCACACATCATCAATATGGAAGGGTTTGTCGCCAGACAATGACGAAGCTTGTACAGCTTTGCTAATGTGTTAATCAGACTCAGCGCCTCGGAGCAGAGAGAGTTCCAAACTCGCATGGAGCGCAAGCAAATGAAGGAGTTCATGGGCGTAAGTTCTTCTTCCCAGTCGCTCAGCTAGCGTTTGTCTTTTAGGATGGCTCTCGAAGGACGCTATTTCAATGCTCCTCTATGGGTCGCAAGGTACAACAGGAGCAAGATTATCAGAACTGGCTATTGCATGGTGTCACTTGGTACAAGAGTAGTCTCTGAAGCTATCTGGCAGATACAGCCTCCTTGATGGCTCTTCCTTTGCTTCCTCATCCGTCTATGCTTCGGCTGCGCACTTGACAATCAAGGCTGATCCTTCTCCTCCTAGATGTTCTCTAACCTTGTCACACACTGCTTTGATTCCTGCGTCGACAACTTCACCACCAAGTCTCTGGTGCAGCGCGAAACCGATTGTGTCAGCCGATGCGTACAGAAGTTCATGGCGGGAAGTGAGAGAATCGGACAAAGATTCCAAGAACAACAGGCACAGATGATGAACCAACCTCCTCCGGGACGATAGGGATAGATTTTGATCGGGCTGACGGTCTGAAAGAACGTTGGGGGAGCAAAGCGGCAGATGTAAGATAGGCACAAAGACCGGATGGGAATGTAAAGACAAAAATTCTTGTACGGCATTGAGTTGAGGATGTCAACCACACAGGCCATAGACGTTGCTAAAGTTGGATATGACGAATGGGAATATATTCAACTCACTCATCAATTGAGATTCGTTCAAACATTGTATAACACAAGGGTGGACATATGTGATGAAACTAGCAGTATAGGGGTACTCGCATGGTTGTGCCAACATACGACCAGACATAGGAGGTAAAACGTGCAACTATCTCATTTTACACAGTTTAGCAGCCCAGAAAGTATTCATTTCTCAAACATATGAGTTGCGATTTAGCAAGTGCAGAGATAGTGCCAGCAGCTTCAGCACTAAGCACGCTATTCACTTGCTAAAAATATAGTCTTATGTTCGACACCTAAGCGCGCTCCAACTTGCTCTCTCCAATTATTTGCTACTAATGAGTGCCCAATTTTCCAACTACAGAGAAAGCTGGTACATCTGCTCATATCGTGAGTCGCCAGATCAATAGGCTTAGAGTGGAAGATTGTACGGAGAGGGAGGTTTGCCTTGTGTATTTTGAACGATTGACATATGAATGACATATTGGGGCTTTTTGGAAAACCACAGCGTATGTTATTGACACTTATGGGTTAGCGAAAATACGATATACCGCGATTGTTGTCATGTCAGCTAGGCGATGATGAACCTTGAAGGGGAGAGATGATGCTTGAATTGTGAATCACATCTATAGCCTGTAATCAGATCTAATCTCAGAGGGAAGAACATGCTGCGCCATCACGAGATAGCTTTAGGAGGTTGAAGAATGCTAAGAGCAGTAATAGGGCTGACCTATTCTTCTGGCCGTACAGTCAGGGAAACAGTATAGGATCAATCAAAGAAAAGAGAGACGAGCTTGGAGCAAGGGAAGCAGCAGCCACAAAAGCTACGAATCTCGAACCTCTAGACTTCAACCATATCTTATCGAGATGGACACCAGTACTGGTATCATATACTCCGTGAACGATTCCCTAGACAATCACCTTGTCGAACCATCTTAAATACCCAAACGGCAGTCTGAAAATCGTTCACGTTGGGTTCATTGCGAATCCAAAGATAAGCAATATCCGTCTCAAGTGTTCTATATACCAAACCTATAGTCTCAACTTTAACAAAGGCATCTTTAGAACAGCAGGTCTTACAATTCCAAACCTCAATTTTCAGGTAGATAGAATAGGTTTAGATTGACTTGAACAGTAGCTCTGTACAAACTCAGCTGTTTTAATCAAGATTGAGTTTCCCAAAACTGTAAATATTCGGTCCACCAGATGAACTACAACCACATGTTCCTACCATGACTAGATTGTCGCTCTCTAAAGATTTCTTATATAGGGCAAGGGATCAAGTAGTTCATGAAACCTCTCAACAACATGGTATTGCACATACCCATATTTTCTGCGAAAGATTGCCCCCTTAAGCTCCTAAAGACTCATGGATAATACAGAAGCTGACAAGGGATATACCAGCGCCATCCGCGAAAGACTTGGAAATCCGTCGTGAACATCGTTACCAGCCTGGCTTTCTACCCGTCAGGACTTTGATCTCAAAGGCCATTCCCTGCGCCTTCTCTGGGTTCGTGGCAATGCTCCAGGTCGCGTCCCCTATCTCCTCCAGGACCTTTTGGATCTCCTCTATCTTCCATCCCATCTGTTCAACTAGGACGCGCAGGCAAAAGGCCTCCATTCCATTCAGTATCGCAATCAAGAAATGTTTACCTACTGCTTGAGCCTCTGGATCGTCCGGCCAGATCCCCACCGGAATCTTATACACCTTGCTTTCCACATCAACGAATCCTAACTCAGTTAGATATTGAGGCTCCAGGTGAGATATTGACCGTGAGCGGCCTAATATTTCGGTTCCTTCGTTAATTGCTTGTATCCAACGGGTAACCCCAGATTCTGGCCCAAAGAAACCTTGGATTCGTTTGTGGTCATCGAAGTCGAGAATCTCCACCCAACCCCCAGGCTTAAGATGTCTATAAACCTCTCGGTAGATGTACTTCCAGTCTTTGAAAGCACCTTTCATGTACCTAAAATGAACCAGATCGAATTCATCATCAGGCCAGGCCCAACCCCCTTCTTCCTCAGCATCATCAATCTCGAAAAAGACGTTTAGGGGTACAGCGCTAGGTTGGATTTTGGCAATATCAGTACCGATGACTTCCGCCTCGGGGAACTCATCACCCATCGCCATAGCCCATTCTCCAGTACCGGTGCCTACATCAAGGATCTTGTCCGGGTTGCTGAGAGGGACTGTGGTCAGCCTATGCCCAAGAACGTAATGGAACACGCCGTTAAGCATCTGTAAACGTTCTTGTTCCACAATGTCATTTGGCATGTAATAATCTTTACAATAACGCCGGCCGTGGATATCTATATACACCACGTCCGAGTCATACAAAGAGCGTGTGGAGTTGCTATGAAGGTGTGAATTAGCAAGATTCATTGTAAAACAAGTAAGTGAAGGGGTTTTCTTGGCTTACAGAGTATCATCATCACCCCGACGCTGATGGTAGACAGTCCGAGAAGCAGATTGCCTTGGCTGGGACTTTGGGGTTTCTCTAAGCTGCTCAGCCGGGGATTTGGGATTATGTTGAACTGTGGGAGTATCTTCTTTAGGAGCTGTGGTGATAGGCTGAGATGCCTCCGGTAAGGTCGGAGGAGGCACCTCTCTACGGTCACTGTGCTCTTCTGCCATATGAGTTGCCTCTGGGAGCTACCGCAGGCTTCAGGAAGGTTTGTCTACTCAACGAGATGGCTTCTTTATTTAATTTGGCCTCGGAAACACGGTAGTTGTGTCGTAGAGGCTCTCATCACAAAGAGAACTAGTGGACCTAAAGTCTAAATAACGGGCATCACGTTTAGGAAGGGCTCAAATTCAACCGAGGGCCGTACATGAATAAGAAAGAGCTGGTGCCCATTTAAAAAAAAGGGATGCATAGAACTTGCAGAAGGCTAAGGGTCAAGGGCATAGAGCACTCGGAGAGGCAGACCAAAAGAGAAATCTTGCATTCTTGGATGAGAAAAGCGGAGGCCTAAGACGGGCGGTCCAGTCAGTGCCTTACCCACCGACGGGAAAGGCCTCAAGGCCATGGTTATGGGTAGCCCAGCAGCATGGAGTTGGTTCGTACCATCAACATCAGCATAGGCTAAAAGCCCCGGTGCAGGTATGTGCAGGGCTGGGAAGGCCTACGAGAGGTTCCCAGCAGAAATGGTGGTGGAGCAAAACATCGATCCAGCTGCGAGTGCACGACTTAAAAAGCTCCCCGTCCCATCCCATGGATTTAGCGTGCATAAGCAGAGAAAAGCATAAGTATTCGGGACGGTGTAGAGGGATGATTCTGTACTAGCATACCGAATACTCGGAATGGATGGCTCTTCTGGTTTGCTTTGTTGTCGGTTATACCTTCCGGGGGCTATATATATGCGATGTTTGCGCTGCGTAAGTCGCTCTCTGGTGCAGGGAAGCATAAGTTCGGATGGGCAATAGAGAGCACTGGCACAGATCACATCGTCCCCGTTCAGCATCTCCCGGTTACAGGATAACGGTTCCTTGTGACACATCACGCATTATGAAATCGGACGGTACTCGAAAAGTACCGTTTTGGCCGGACGCATAATCAACCCATGTTTACATACTCACCACAGCCTTACTTTCTGTACATACAACTCACTATATGCAGCTCCATGCATGGAACGGCAGACTTCCCACAGTTGCGGTTGGGCCACGGGAAATTAGAAGACCGGTTTCTGGTGGATTTCAAGGCTTCGGCACTGATGTTCCCGTCTTGAATATTCGGATTTGCCGCCGCTTATCCTGCTTATGGTCTAAATAGGCCGTACCAGGGCATGAGCATGTCAGGTATAGACGGAAACTGGGCATCAGGCCATGAGAGAATTCTATAATAATTGCATCCAAAACATTTATATGCCCACAGGGTTTTTGCGGTGCTTTTCTAATACTATATTCACGAATCTATGCCTTTACCTCATCCACCTTTCTCTTCTTAGCCAAGGTCATCTTGTCTTCCGAGTCAATGACCATGTCGTCCGCAATATCCTCGACCGCCTCCTCGTTAGCTACAACCTCTGTTCCCTCTACCGTAGGGAATGGGGTCAGAACTTTCGTAATATCACCCCACCATCTCTCACCAAATCTCTTGTACCAGTCTACCGTGATGGCCATACCAGCAGAGAAGGATGTCTTTTGATCCCAGCCAAGCTGTCTTAACTTGGTACCATCAACAGCATATCGGTGGTCGTTGAAAGGACGGTCGTGGGTGTGTTTTACCCATTTGTGGAGCTCCTCCTGGGTCTCGTGGGGAATGTCCAGGTAAGTGAGAAGCTTGGAGCACAGGGTCAAGTTGGAAATTTCGTCGTATGACCCAACATTGTAGATTTGATCCATTGTTCCCTTGTGGAGAATCGTGTCAAACGCATCTGCCGCGTCACCAGCGAATAGGTATCGTCGTGTAGGAGTTCCATCACCGTGAAGGACAACAGGCTGCTTTCGGTGCAACAACAAGCTGAATTTAGGAATGATTTCTAGGACATGGTTAGCAACAGAATTCCGAATTCATAGATGGCGAAAAAGCATACTCTCGGGGAATTGATGTGGGCCGTATACGTTGTTACTGCGGACAATTATGACAGGCAGCTTGAAACTCTTCTGGTAGGAATGAACTAGCATCTCTGCTGCAGCTTTGCTGGCAGCATAAGGGTTTGTGGGGGCCAAGATGCTTGTCTCGAGAAGATCGTCCGCATCATCTCTAACTTCTCCGTAAACCTCATCAGTGGAAATGTGGATGAACTTCTTGATGCCAACTTTCTTCGCACTCTCCAAAATCACATGTGTGCCGTAAACGTTGGTGTGTGTGAACGAGTAAGAGTTACCGAAACTCAGATCAACGTGGGACTGCGCTGCGAAATGGAAGATGGTGTCAATTTTGTGTCTCTGGAGGCAGTCCATCACTTCGGAGGGATTTGTGATATCGCCATGGTAGAAAGTGAAGTTGCGCTTGTCGTTCAGGGCACGCGTGTTGTTGAGGGAAGCGCAGTAATCCAGCTTATCGAAGGACACAATGTTGTAGGCATCGGGATAAGTCAAGGTAAGATGTCTGACGAGCCAGCATGCGATGAAGCCCGCACCTCCTGTTCTTTCATCAGTGACCGGCCATTGTGTAAAATGACAGAGAAGCATGTGGGAAGCTTACCCGTAATCATGATATTCTTCACATCAGGCAGTGGCTCGAACTTGGTGCTACCGATCAACACAGGAGCTGGTTCAACCGTGTTAGCATTTGGAATGACATAGCTGGGCGAACGTGGCTTACCCTCCTTCCATACGCCAAAATCCTCAAAGAATTTGTTTGTCTCGGTGTTCTGAGCAGCTGGAGCGCGCACATGGTCAGCAAATCGTGCATCGCAAACAGAGCATTGGGGGGTTAGGTGAGGGAGCAGAGCAGAAAGGACGCACTTGGATGCGAACGAGCGCCATTAGATTGTGCCATGATGATTAACTAGGAGCGCAATGCACAATTTTGCTCTGGTGGTCTAAGTTTCTGATATACTGGTTACTTGAACTCAGAAAGGAGTAGTGTGGGTGGGATAAGAAAAAGGGGCTCGAGGGGTTGTATTGTAAAGCGGTGAGGGAGGGAGACTCGCTTAAGAGACGGCTAATCAATAGAACCAGCCAGGCCAGAGTTCAGCAGTAGTCAAATAGGGTTTCCAAGCTATTTGCAGTGGAGATTGGGAAAAGAAAATAGTTATCAGTGAAGCTATCCCGGAACCAGCGCGTGGGTTTGTGGTTTTGTGGTTTGGATGTTATAGCTTGACTTCTAGACATCCATCACACAGCTCTACGCGCAAGGATCCCAAGTACATACGGAGTAGAGTAGCTACAGTACTGTACTAGCTACTAGCAAAGGGGAGAAGAATTACTGTCAATGCACCTCCAACTCCAAGACAACACGAGCCTTCCTGGAGGATGATACGGACGAGGCTGTACCGGACAGTGCTTACCGTACAGTACAACTCACCCATCTACTAAGTCGGGGGGCTGCTGCTGCTGCTCCCTTGCGATCTAGAGGGGCGCAAAGGACGACTCCTCTATACTCAAATATAACAGACACAGTATATAGCATGTGCTTTTCGGTGGACCTGGGGGTTTCAATGCCTGGAATTCCCTCCCCCACATGGCCATTCGCCGCTGGAGGGGGGGGGGTTTGGCGTCAGCTACAAAACCGCATTCGTATTATGTATAAATAGTAATATACCACCCTCCTAAGGGTTACATAGTCACTCCTCCTCTAATATGTATGTGCCGAAGTCGTATGTAAGCACAGCCCAATATCTCAGGATGGAGATGTATATATAATAAGTATAAAATTATATAAATATATGTGTACCGGACAGATATACATATATGTACACACCCACGTACTAAACTACTGCACAGTACTTGTACTTAGTGTAGCAAGCAGTGGATCACATCCGGGCGGTGCGTCTGCCCAAGAACCACTTTTTGTAGCTATCAATTCCTTCTCTAGCTCTCTCGTCCGTAGAAACAGCCTCGACAGTCTGTAAAATCAGATCATCCTTATACGAGCTAGCCGCTGATACCATACTAGCCTCATTGAAACCCCTGCGCTGGAAGATCTGTGTCAGCTCTCCCAATTTCTGCTTGCGCACCACAACTTGCTATCCGACCCTAATTCGTTTCGCGTACATCTCCACTCTTTATGATTCAAGCCCAAGCCCGCTAGCATTGCTATTCAACAAGTACTGTCTTTAATCTGCCAGACAAGATCCGGCCACTGTTTTGTTCTCTTTCATATTCCTATTTCCAGTAGCCAAATCGCATAATGGCTGAACGTTCAACCCTTAACGCTGCTTCTTCTCCGAGCGAAACGGAGTCCTACGATGAGAAGAGTGGCAGAAAGGCTTCCTCTGAGGGCAGTAGCTATGTGCACATGAAGGACCCGGACGAGATGGATATTGGGGATCTCGGCGATGATGTGGAGAGAATGGAGTTGTTACCACCAACAGAGCCGGTCGCGGTTCAACCAGCGCCAGAGAATAGCGCCAGAGCCGCAGTGATATGGATGGTGGTCAATACTTTAGCTACCATAGGAATTGTAGGCTCACAATACTTCGCAGATGTGTGCGCCTTGCTAACCAGCCACGTAGGTTTTCACGAACAAGGCTATCTTTTCAGACCCAAGCCTGAAGCTGGCACAGCTCACTTTTGCTGCCTTTCACTTCTTCATAACATGGCTTACCCTTTATACCGTCTCGAGGCCGCGATTTGGCATGTTCGTGCCCAAACGTGTCGCCATTAAGCAAATCATCCCGCTCGCAATCGCAATGAGCTTGAATGTTGTGCTGCCGAATCTAAGTCTTGCGTTCTCTACGGTTACATTTTACCAAGTCGCGCGGATTCTTCTCACGCCAATGGTCGCCCTGATGAATTTTGTTCTATACAAATCAACCTTACCGAGAGGCGCGATTTTGGCATTGATTCCAGCGTGTTTGGGTGTTGGAATGGTGTCATACTACGATTCGCTCCCAAGTGCAGATGCGAGCATCAAGACCACGAGCAGTTTGGGGGTAATCTTTGCTATGGCTGGCATCTTCGCGAGTTCTCTCTACACCGTCTGGATCTCCAGCTATCACAAGAAACTCCAGATGAACAGTATGCAATTGCTCTTTAACCAGGCACCCCTTGCTGCTTTCATGTTGTTATACGTTATCCCGTTTGTGGATACATTTCCCACCTGGACCGAAGTTCCTATCAACCGATGGGTTATGATCATGATGGTACGTCTTCACAGCCTATGCGATCCAAAATTGTCTTTTGTGGATATCCAGTTTGGTACAACTCGTCATTGCAGATCATATAGCTGACATACCATTCCTAGTCCGGATTCTTTGCATGCATCATTAACATGTCCCAATTCTTCATCATTGCCCAGACCGGTCCCGTTTCTAGCACCGTCGTCGGGCATGTGAAAACATGCTCAATTGTCGCATTGGGCTGGATGACATCCGGACGAGCCGTTGGAGATAAATCCATCATTGGTGTGTTCGTAGCCGTCGGAGGGATTATAGCGTACGTCCTTTCCCTTCCTCCCAGAACTATCTATCTTGCCAACTTGTCCGTCCGGTAAACTAACAAGAGCTAGATACTCCATGGTGATGCTCAAACATAAAGCTGCGGGAGGAAAGTAAACGGCTCCACTGGTTCCAGCCACAGCTTGGATGGCAATGTCTCACGAAATTTCACGGCTCTTGTTGGAGTTCTTGTATAAAATGTAAACGATTACGATCCAAATTTGTTTTTGCATGTGGGGGCGTTGATGGAAAGATAGTGGGAATTTGGGGAAAGGGGATTTTATCGATTTAGGATAGATCATAGACAATACAAGGTTTTTCCCGGAGTTATTTTGGACTTTGGCCATTGGAGTTTCGGGTTTCCCAAAAAACTGTCGAGAGACAAATCCTCTACTTGGCGGGTATTCAAGACTATTGAAATATGATAATTATTTCAAGCTACATTCTTTCCCGAGGCAACTCACAAAAATTGAAGAGGACGAAGTGACATGGGACCATAATATTTTAAACGTATCTTACATCATTTGCAAATGAGCTAGTCTCTCTACCTGGTTCTCTGTGCAAGCCCCAGCCCCTTGAAAGCCCAGACGCCGGACCTTGATATAAAAGTTGACATCTACCCTGATATCGTCCCCAATTGAAATACCATGCCGCAATGCAAAAAAACACCCCCTAGTTGAGCTTTTTCCTTTCAATTCTCCTAACCTGCTCACCAAGGCATTAAACCCGCAGGTAGCATGGGATATTCTACGCCGTCGATGATCTCTGTGTCTTGCCGCACAACATCGTCATAAATGCCTTCCCACCCAGGCTCCATGCGCTTCCAGCTGTTGTGACATTCTCCCGGCACGTATTTGGCGGCATCCATCTTCAGCATCATCTTGACCTCCGGACAGTAGTTCCAGATATGGGCTCGCATGGCCGGGGTTCCCCAGATTCCACCATGGAGCGTCTCTCCGCTCCCACCGGTGTGATAGCCCATGGGCTCATAGAAGCCTTCTCTCCAATCATCCACTCCCTTGATCAAATCGCCCGCAACGCTTCCCTCCTTGTGTGGAACCTTGATCTTCGTCCCCTGCGATGGTGATATTCTCTCTCCATCTCCGCCGTACATTTCTCCGGAGAACGTAAGTGAAGCAGTCCCGTTTGCGAGTTTAGCTCCCGGCCGATGCCCAAGTCGATCCGTCAGCCAGACGTCTTCGGGCTCCGTGTTGGGGATGCGATTCTGGTGCTTCAGAACATCGACAATCTTGCTCACGCGGCGCAAACTCAGTCCTCCGTTGCCGCCAAACCTGCCATTCGGGTTCCAGGGCGCGCCAACCCAGTCGTATTCCAGCCAGCTGTTGAGCGTCTGTCTGCTGTTTGCACATATCATGCTGTCGGTCTGGAAAACCAGCAACCACTCCGCAGGCTGCAGCACAACCTCGTATAGCCAAAGGGTGGTCAAGAACCGACTGATTTCCTCTTGGCTCCCCGTCGTCATATTGGTCGGAATGAAAGTGAGATCCAGCTTCCCCATATCCACGGCGTCGCGGATCGAGCGGCTTTGGTTCAGCGACTTGACGCTTTCCGGCGAGCCCATAAACCGGAAGCGCCAATCCGGAGGCACGACGGACATGAAGTGCAGCATGAGCGGCGCGAGGATGGGATTCGGTCTGTTCTCGATGAGGAGGGCGACCTTGGAGATGTTGTAGGGCGAAATAGGGCCCTCAGCGCCATGGTTGAAATGCACAGTTGGTATCTGCGGTAATTGGTCTCTCGAGGGCACTGATGGCCGGATGAAGATGAAGCATAAGGCTCTGATGATGGGGTCAGCATTCCGAGCCTGAAAATATGCAAGAAAGCAAGTTTAATCCGGAAAGGTCATCACATACGCAAAGACGACAAAAGCACCAGCTGCTCTCATGCGTCTGGTGGTTTTGGACCAGCCGAGTAATATTTGGCCTTTGACGGCCTCCCAGGCTTCGTCGACACTGAGATCTCCCAGCCCCATTGTAGATAGCTTCTCTCTCTCTCTCTCTCTCCGTGCTTATCGTCTCAGCAGGTACAGCGGGCACAGGATATGGTGTCAAACATGACAATGTTTGTAGCGACAGCTTCTGAGTTGAGATGGCTTCATAAGCAAGTTAGACTGAATGAAGTAAAGCACCTTGCGTCTGGAGTATCGATCGCCATAAGGGTATACGAGTATACAGTAAATTACAGGGGTTGTGAATTTAAAATAGATCTTCAGCTCCACGCAAACACTCATCTCACATTAGGTTACATAAGCTTTGACCATAGCTTGGAGCATAATTACGGGACGACCTTGTCACTGAAGCAAGCTCAGGATGAATGATAAATACAATTAAGCTCAGCGTTGGCTTTTATATATGTGATATATTTCGGTAAATTGTCCCCCGATAAGATTTCACATTGCCAACAGTGATGGATCTGTAGTACCCGAGTGGTACTGTAGTACCCGAGACATATTGAATCAAGCTCACTCAGGATCTAGCTATCACGCTGATCTGCCCAACATATTGCCCCAGGCATAAGCTGTACATTGTAGCAGCGCATCTTTTACATTGTTAACCTTTTTAAAGTGTCCATGTTCTTAATAAGATGGCTACATCAACATTGCCCACATCCCAAGGAGTCTGAACCCTAGGGCACAGCGTCCTATCCTATGCAATTTGACACACAAAGCATCAGGCTGGAAGCCAAAGCATTTAGCTTATCTTCTGTCCACGGCAGAAGAAAACACTAGTAAAATGCGCCTATAAACTCTCAATGGGGATCAAAGTTTTCGTTAGTCAGTCAGTTTGGACATAACAGATATGTCTTTACACCTTTACCATGATAGAAAAGTCGAGCCGGGGGTGTGGAGCTAGTGAGCTATTTACGGGTCTGAGCATATCAATTTCGGGCTGCAAACAGTATAGCTGCACCCCAAACGGGCCAAGCTTGGATGTTTCGGGTAAATAATGCTGGGATGCTGAAACAGGTGGGGGACCTTCGCGGCTCCGACCGGAAACGCTCCATCTCATTGGTGTTTGTTTATCGATATATACTTTGTGATAATCTTCGCCCAGTCTTCTTTCTGCCGTAAATCAAGGGGAGCTACTGTATATACGATTACGGAATAAGATAATGTATCGTCACAAACCTTTATGATACCTGGGCTTGTGTCAGTCCGCCGGTTCTTTGTTACCCATCCCACGCAGCCGCTCGTCCAGTCCAATGTATTGATGATTCCAGGCCAATGCGGTACTTCGCTGGGCCACATGTCTTCCCGTGTTTTCCATCTAGTCCTGGCTCTAGTTTATCTGTTCTTCTGATCTATTATATTGCGGCGTCAAGTCGGCGAACCACTTGCATTCCCCGGGGAGTCTTGACTAGTTGTAATGGGTAGTTCGAGGTACGTAGTGGCCCACGCGGCTCGCTTGCACTTCTGATGCTCAACGCGACTTCAAACAAAGTACAGGATTTTGGAAACTGATCTGGAGTGGAGATGAGGATCTTGCCTCTAAGGCCGGCTTGTCTGGGCATTTTAATATAAGAGGTGCACATGTCATCTAAAGATACTGCCGCTATTTTCGTTGTGGCTTTGCTTTTCACGATAGACGATCTTACGAGCTCCCACGACACCACTACAAAACGTACACGGCTGGCTTTCGCAACCTGACTCTGCCAATCTCATCTCCTCTTTCAATCTTATTTTCTTCTGAATTTTTCGCTGCCCAATGTATCAATCAATCCGTAGCATTCCTAGTTACTACTAACGTTGAATGGAGCACGTTCTCATTTCGAACCCCTATTCGTGATTTATATATTTTCTTATCTAGCAATGTCGTTTCTTTCCTTGGGCGATGAGCAACGCAAGCAGCGATCCAGAAATGTTTTTATTGGCGCCATTGCAATTCTGGTTCTCCTGTGGACATTCAAACTTGCTCTCCCACAGCATACGGTTTTGAGTGTTTATTCCAATCACTCACCGTTCGGCGCGGCGTCGAACACTTCGCTACCAGAGGATGCTGCACCTGCTAAGAAACAAAAGCAGAATCCAGCAGATGCAATAGGAGCGCATTTCAATGCCTCGGAAGGTATAAAAGCTGCCGTTATCATCGAGACTCGGTTTCGCAGTAATCTCATTCCACTTATACTTCACTTCAAGTCGGTTCTTGGCCCAACTTGGCCCATCATCATATACACATCCCCGGAATCATTCAGTCTATTTAAAACCTCGGCATCCTTAAACCGCTATATATCCTCGGGGAGCATAGAGGTGCGAATATTACCGATTACGGTGCTCTTTACCAACTCGAACTCGGTCAATGCTTTCATGACGGAACCCTGGCTCTGGAATGACCTTGCTCCCATGGAGCACATTCTTGTTTTCCAGTCCGACAGTATGGTATGAGATTTCCCAGTCAGATCTACTTCTTGGTTCCGTGAGCTGTCTACTACTCGGGCCTATGATCAAAAAGCCTTTGTGTGTAGGAGTAGATGGCTCATGAAGTCACCTCACAATGTCCCGCTTTTAATGTAAGAGAGTAGACTAATTCCAATTCCAGTTGTGCGGCAATGCAGCTCGCAGTGTTGATGATTTTTTTGAGTACGATCTTGTGGGAGCACCCATAGCAGCCAATCTGGGGAAAGGCTATAATGGTGGTCTAAGCTTGAGGAAACGAAGCACTGTAATGCGTGTTCTGGACAATTGGAACTGGGCCGAAACCCAAGCTCGTGCTAAACAAGAACCGCAAACTGCCACTGATGCGGATCGTTTTGAGGATCAGTGGTACTTCAGAAGGTTCGTTGGATATTGGCGTTTCAAAGATATATCTAGACTAACTGAAAATAGGATGACAGAGCTGCAGGAACAAGAAATAGCCAAAGGTGTTCAGCAGGATGAGGAAGGGTCCATTAGTCTCCCTAGTATGGAGGTTGCGAGGACTTTCGCGGTGGAAACCATCGATTACCCAAACCCGCTAGGCGTGCATCAAGTGCACAGATGGCTGAAAGAATCCGACCATATTCTCAGTTTGGACGAGTGGTGCCCGGAATATAAGTTGTGTTCTACGGAACATATTGTTGATACCCCATAATTGGAAGGAGTTAGGATATAAGATGAAAGCATAGTCTTTAGGCGTCAAGGTGGAATTGTACACATATTCTCGCACATATATACAATATCATTTGATACAGTAAAAGCAATACATGGCTTCAAGCTGTTGGATAACAATGAGCACTTTGTATCTTCTCAAAAGCATAATAAGATGACAAACGAATGTCATTGTAAGTAGAGGTGTCACTTTCGGAAATCTGCATTCATTATGTAGAATTCGATTATCACTTGCAACATTTTTGCGTGCATTGCACCCCCACTAGATATTGTAACTGCCTACCTCAAATGCAACGCAAGCGCCATATTGTGCCAGTCTGTATGCTACACTTAAGACTTTTTACGAGAAGTTCAATTACTAGGCACGTATTTACACATATAGGAGTCCTAGCTTCTTATGGCTGACCTTGTTGTTGGTTTTGATACAAATAACCCACAGGGTTAAGCACAACGCCAATGCGGGTAAGTTACATACCTACCATGTCACCTTCTCAGAACTTCTTCCTCCATGAACAAAAGAGCCCCAGAATCCTGAGACACACCTTCGTTTACTTGTGTTTATGAGGTGTACAACTTTTCCGCCAAGTGGTCTGATACGAGCAAGGTACTTGGCTGGAGAGACTATTACTTTGACCCCCTGAAATTAAGATGGGACGGCTATCAGCCTCTCTATCCCGCTTACGCACTTGATGTGGTAAGTAGAGTTTGGAATACGGTGTACACTAATATTCACTTCTGTACACGACCCTCCTTCGAGTTTATCGGATACTCTACCATGCGGCTTTATTGACGCGCGGATGAACGTATACAAAGGGACCTTTTAGATCCCTCGGACCGATTTAGCACATCCACTAAATATAAACAAACGGACGACGGAATCGCTGTCGAAACGGCCAAATTCGCAGGTATAAACGGCGACAATGTCGAGTTCCCAACCGTGGGCCGTGGGCAATGGGGTCTTTATGATCAACAGGCAACGAATCCTAGTTGGGCTGTCTCTGATCCTGACGTGAGTATTCGCATCTTCAGACGAGACATCAGACGAGGCTGATATAAACAGATGGACGTTTGCCGCGCTCCTCCCCTCATACAAGGAAACAATCACAGACACGGTGAAGCACACTTGGACTGATTATGTAGAGCATCTGCCGGCGGTAGCGGTGGACTGGCATCCTAAATTCGATACGAAATCACAGTTCAATCAATCGAAGGTTGCGCTCATAATTGAAAGCCGCCCCCTTCCGCACCTGGTGCCCCAACTTCTGCATATGATGGCTGTGGTCCCTCCGGAGTGGAGGTTCAAGTTCATTGGGTCCAACAAGAGCGTTATCGCTGTGTCTCGCAGTTTTGCGACACAGTATCATGAGGCGAATGGGAAGTTAGATTTGGTGGTCTTGCCAGAACCGTGGAAGATTGATAGCAAGGAAGATGTCCACAGACTCCTCACCGACATCCGGTTCTACAACGAGCATCTGTCAGAGGTTGAGCATCTTCTCAAGTTTGAATCTGACGCTATTATGTGCGCCAATTCCGAAGACAGCCTCAACGACTGGTTGGATGTTGACTGGGCTGGTGCTCCAAGGTCAGTTCGATTGACACGTTCTTTTATTTGCGGCTTTTGCTAATTGGTTGCAGATCCTCAAACGATAGGTTTGCAGGGAACGGAGGACTTTCAATACGGCGCGTGTCAGTCATTAAGCAGGTTTTGGAATTCCAAAGCCGATACAACGACACCGAGCCCGAAGATGAGTGGTTTGGAAAGCGCGTGATAACGTTGCCAGGTGCCAATGTAGCAACTGGGGCACAGGAGCAAAGATTCTCCGTTGAGGACGTTTGGCACCCAAAGCCTCTAGGATTCCACGTACGAGATGGCGGGAAAAATCTCGCGGATGACGTGTGGAAGGATCCCACACGACGCAAGGGAAACTTTGACTATTGCCCAGAGCTGGTCATAGTCATGCCTATGAAACTGGAGCGTGAGCGGTGTGAGGGTGATAATAAGGAAGGTGAGATTGTTTGAGGGGCTTAGGAGGAAGTCTGGAGACGGAGGTAAACTCCAGGATTGCCAAACTGAACAAGCCAAAAGTCAACGGCCACCTTTAGGGATGATAGAAGGGGGGGAATCGGTACTGGTTTTAGATTCGGGGTCATGTAAAAATGTGTACGTTTAGTCATTTGATTCTCGGACGTGGAATCTACGGGTTAGGAGGAGTAAATGGGCCAAACTGGCGTTTAATCTGGGGCGGGCATTCAATATTCAATGACAATTACTTATCTAACACCTATAATGATTTCAACGAGAACATCTTGTGAAGGCTACAATACACCGATTCGTGGCCCAATTCCATGTAGTTTACATGCCATTCTTGGATAGCAAAATCCACTCTTTAAAAAAACATAAAAAGTTAGATGTTATAACAGAAGTTTACAGCTTTCTTTGGTTAATCACCCCTACCCTGCTCTGCCCTGCCCTACACACACAATGCCAGCAAAACATTGGCAAAAAACATTGGCAAGTCAAGTATACTAACTTATGAAAGTCCAAGCAGGTTTAGATATATATAGATCTGTGCTATGATAGGTGAAAAACCACTTCAGAATACCCCAAGAGACAGCGTCACAAAGCATGAATGTGAGAAGCAAATATCCACATGAAAATCATATGAAGGAAACATTGGTTTAGAATCTCTTTGTATTTTGACTTGCTAATAGAGATGCTCTTAGCTCCACCACTCCCATGGTGGTGGGTTCGGCACCAAGCCTGCAGACAGAGCATGTCGCCGCAGGGCGGTGGTACCTTCTATTAATGTGATTGATTAGCTATCAAGGCTATTTGTAGATTTTTACCCATTGCTCCCGGCCAAAGCTGAGCAACAGACAGATGTGTACGTAGTCACATCGAAACGGTCTTGTGAGAGATACTCAGACACGAGGAAATGGTCTACTAGTATATGAAATCACTTGCCGTGCTTCAGAGCTAAGCTGAATTGCGGGAAGGACGTAGATAGTCCTGTATATGTCCCATAGAGTTTTATCGATTGTTTCGCAGGGGAGAGATGCGGCTAGTAAAGGTACTATTTCAGGCCGTTTCTTCTACTACTGAGGCAATACTGCTCTCTTGAGCAAAATTTCCCTTTCGCATGTCTTTCAGGCCCTTTTTAGTTAAACGTCGATGAGCACGACTTTTGAGGTGGCTTTGCCATTGGTCCTCTGTGACCACTATCGTATGGCACAATTCACACTCACGGCGAATTTGTGTCGTGGGATTGATATTTAGGCTTTCCTCACCTAGGATCTCTTTCGCGGTATCTGACAGAGTGGTGGCTGCTGGGAGCTGCTCCCCGCTCAGAAACAATTCTGTTAAGTCAAGAGCAGGTTTTAGTACAGAGGTTTTCCAGTCTTCCAGATTAGTTCCGTCGAGAAGGTACAGCTTTTCAACAACATTTTCCTCAGATAGTGCAGGCATCAGCTTTAGCCGTATCCATCGAGTTTGTCTTCTCGCGTATTGTCGAGTAGCTGCTTGCATTTGCTCAACAGCTTGTGCAAACAACGTGCTCAGCTCGCTTGGGGACTTAGAGGAAGTAGCCAATGCGTCCAGGTATTGCTCGTATTCCTTGTATCCAATTGATACCCAAATACCCCGGGTACGGTCGACCTCAATGCCATTATCCAAGCGATCGCGCAGAAACTTATCCATAGACCTAACTTCGTCTAAAAGACCGTTCTCGATCATCTTGAGAATCCGTGAATCTAGTCTTTTCTTGAGTGCCTCGGGCTCGGAATGTACCCAGAACAATAACGGCGACCCAACCTCATGTGTCTCTGAAGCTACAGGCTTTTCTTCTGGTGGGTCAATTGTCTTTCTCTGAAGTCTTTCTTCTTTTTGCGCATCGTAGATGTCCGAAGCTTTCTTTCCTGTGAGTAGGAATATCTCAAGAGACCGTCTTATCTTTCTTCGATCGTTAGGATGCCAATGGTCAGCCATAATAGGATCTACCTCCCTCAGCTTTTGAATCATTTCACTAGTAGGCCCAGCAAGTATGGGAAAACTTTGATCGATTTCTTGATTCGTTAGTCCGGTTGGAACCTCTTCGCCGTTACCTTCAGCCTGTTGTGTGACTAAGGAATCTTTGATGAGAAGTGACTGGATATAGTAATGCGTCCCTCCTACAACTATCGGCAGGCGACCTCGTTCCCGGATTTCATGTATAATCTGGCTAGCCTTCTCCTTGTAGAGGCCTACCCTCCATGGTTCTTCATTGAGACCTACAAACCCAAGCAAATGATGCGGGATACCTTGCTGCTCTTCGAAAGTAGCCTTATTGGTAATTATTGGCAGACCTTCGTACATCTGCATTGCGTCGCTATTGACGATTTCGCCATTGAATCTAGTAGCCAAGTCTATGGCAAGCTATGAACCATTAGTCGGAGAATTGAAGAAAACTTGTGAATACCTTACCTGAGATTTTCCGGTTCCAGTAGCACCTAGGACGATAATCAAAGGCTTCTGGGGGGTTTTTTTGGCCATAGCTACATCTTTGAATAATGGAAACCCTCTACGAAGCATTTGTACAACTGGCACATTTTTGTTGGACTTGTAGGTTGAAGACCGACAACTTTTAATAAGGCTGAACCCTCCCGACCGCCAAGTCACAGTAAATACGTCGTTCAACTTTGAAGACGACAAGAAAGTGACTTGACAACAAGATTGTACACATTGGGTATTTAATTAGAAATAAATTATGCTTTATATTGTCTACATAAGTTCTCAGCCATCGCATCGTAGGTATATGACATTTCGTATTTACTTCAATGTAGAAGTAGTTGCTGGGACGCTACTCAATTGGGTCACTCTAGCGGGAAATTTCATAAGGACAGATTAATTCTTGGCGGCCACTCCACATACAATAGCTTGGAGATTCTGTTACTACTCCGACTCCTCCAACTTCCATTTGGACACATCACCCAACGAGCGCAACAAATATCCTCGGATTCTAATTTTTTTTTCGTCGCTCCTTCAATTCCCTTCTATTGTTCCACGTCTGTGAGGTTTATAGAGAACCACCGCCCAAGATGAGCGGATGTGAGTAGTCCCCTTTCTTAAGAACCCATTTTTGGCTTTGAAGGACAAGTAGCTGATGTGCGTTCGTTCTTGCAGTACGATTCCTCGATCTTATCAAGCCCTTCAGCCCAATCCTCCCAGAGGTGCAGCAGGTTCGTCACAATTTTATAATGGAGTGTTTGTAGATGTAGCTGGAAGCCCAGGCTCGGGTGGTTTTGGACGTGTGGTGTTTTCAAGCAACAGCGCCGCATAAAGCCCAATGCTATCCATGAAGTGTATGGTGTTGCGATGAAAGAGCTGTCTCAAAAACTACCGTGTTTACTCAAACTGGTTGGGGATGAGATAGCCAACGCGCTCCAAACCACTACCTATGTGTCCTACAGATTACTGTTCACCGTACTGACAACGAAGTAGCCTGAAGGCAAGATCGCATTCAACCAGAAGCTCATGTGGACTGGGTTGACCTTATTAATATTGTATGTCAAATAAAAAACCCAATTACTGAAGTATGGTTATTGTGTGCTAATTGCTATGTAGCTTGGTTATGAGCCAAATGCCATTGTATGGAATTGTCTCCTCCGATAGCTCGGATCCAGTTTACTGGTTGCGTATGATGATGGCCTCTAACAGAGGAACTTTGATGGAATTGGGAATAACGCCTATTATCTCATCGGGCATGGTCTTTCAACTCTTGGCTGGAACGCACTTGATTGATGTTAACCTCGATTTGAAATCGGACCGTGAGCTCTATCAAACCGCACAGAAGCTGTTCGCTGTAATCTTGTCCATGGGACAGGCTACCGTATATGTATTCACTGGTCTTTACGGTCAACCTTCAGATCTCGGAGCTGGTATTGTCTTCCTCCTCATTCTTCAATTGGTTGTTGCTGGATTGTAAGTGCCCCGATTGGCTTAAATATGCTTACTTTAGGCTAACAACACCCACAGAATCGTCATTTTACTTGATGAGCTTCTCCAAAAGGGATATGGCTTGGGCAGTGGTATTTCTCTTTTCATTGCTACCAACATCTGCGAGTCTATTGTCTGGAAGGCCTTCTCCCCAACTACGATCAACACCGGCCGAGGACCTGAATTCGAGGGTGCCGTGATTGCTCTTTTCCACCTTCTCTTCACATGGCCAAATAAGCAACGTGCTCTCCACGAGGCTTTCTACCGCCAGAACCTCCCCAACATCATGAACCTTTTGGCAACTCTCGCTGTTTTCGCAGCTGTTATTTACCTCCAGGGTTTCCGTGTTGAGATTCCAGTGAAGTCTTCTCGCCAGCGTGGAGCGCGCGGTTCATACCCTGTCCGCCTCTTCTACACCTCCAACATGCCAATCATGCTGCAATCCGCTCTGAGCTCCAACGTCTTCCTCATCAGTCAGATGCTTTACTCCCGATTTTCTGACAACCTCTTGGTTCAACTCTTGTATGTGATACCCCCATTCCTTGCCATTCAGCAGAATAGATGCTAACTAGAGACGATACAGTGGTGTCTGGGAGCCAAAGGAAGGATCCCCACAACTTTTCGCTGTGTCCGGTCTTGCATACTATATGAGCCCCCCATTGAACTTCACCGATGCTGCTCTTGATCCCATTCACACAGCCGTGTACATCGCTTACATGTTGATTGCATGTGCCGTTTTCTCCAAGACTTGGATTGAGGTTTCTGGATCTAGCCCAAGAGATGTCGCCAAGCAACTCAAGGATCAAGGACTCGTTATGGCTGGTCACAGAGAGCAGAGCATGTACAAGGAGTTGAAGCGCATCATCCCTACCGCTGCCGCCTTTGGTGGAGCATGCATTGGTGCTCTCTCTGTCGCCAGTGACTTGATGGGAGCTCTCGGATCTGGTACCGGTATCTTGTTGGCTGTCACGTAAGTATTCTCAATCCTGACAGGGAAATCACATCTAACAACTTGATTAGTATCATCTACGGCTATTTCGAAATCGCTGCCAAGGAAGGAGATATGAAGGGAATGATCATGGGATAAGGTGAAATCTCGAAATCCTCCACCCTCCATGTATAAAAGAGGTGCTTAAGAGGCATTGAAGAGATACAGAATGTAGTGAGGTCGGAATCTAGCCTTTCGATCTTGTGTATTACCAGGTAGTCTCGAGGAGAGCAGGCAGGTTAGTTGATAAATAAAAGCGCATTGCGTGGTAGGCGGAGCTGCCTACCTAGTTAGATGCAGGTAGAAAAGTCTATGTACTGTATTTATTCAAGCCTCCGCGCAGAACATGTGTAACCTAAAAGACGCACCCAACATGATTATTTAAATGCGCCCCGTCACGTCAAGCCAAGCGCCACTTATCCGCCATGCCTGCTGGAAAGTCCCTACTGCATAAATATATGGTATTGAACTGTAATATCACCAAGCTCTACACTGTACAACTTGATGTGACAATGCGCCGAGGATTGTGTGATTGATTTCTCAATAGTTCCTCCGGTCATGCGATAGCGACAGCTGATTTACTGTATGCATTTGGATTGCTTAGGCCCGGCACACCTGAGCAGAAGGAGAAGTTATGACTCTTTTGATGATGCAGATGGTTATACCCATTCACGGCTCCCCTGTCGCTGCCTTTCCCCACAACCCCCTTCCAACCATCCCAACCAAAGACGCGGGTACGGATCTTCATCCAATTAGTTGGGTTCAAGCAGTTCAGCAGAAACAGGTCGTCGACGATAATAAGGAGGAGGAGGAGGAGTAGTAGGAGGAAGGTGGAGGTAGGTGGAGATTCATTCAGAAGCGCTTTTCGCAGTATCCTGTCATCGTTTGGTACTAGAACCATCAAGGTCCAAGATTCGGTCTCTAAAGAGTCTCGAGGGAAGATACCAATTCATTGTCTAGATCTCCTCAGCGCATTATTCCATAGCCCCTGCAAGCCATTCGTATGAGGAAGAATTCCCTTGCATGGAGTATTTCAACACCGTCTGACGGCCGTCTTCCCATCTAACTGGCAACCATCAGGATCGAATAGTTCCTTTTCACACAGATGCTATCAGAGCATCGGAGGGGATGGTGATCCCTACCGTCATCGCTATGCCTCCCACACTACCTCGCACACGTTTGCATCTGCGAGATCTCACCAAGACACCAACGACACCATGAACCCAAGTACTTGTAATTTGCAAAAACGGGGATCTTGCCGGTTGGAGTCTGTTCGTATGCCGAATCGTGAATGCGGTCCTCCTTCCTCATTTGGCCATGGCTGTTATCAGTAGTGCATCCATCCATCCACTGTTGTATTGTTCTTTTGAGTCATCCGGCAATCCCTCCTGTAATCACTCAATGCAAATTCCAAACGAATGTCCGCACGAGCTCGCTACTGCTATGTTGTAAGTAACGAGACGGTCTGTATGGCGGAGCATTGACATTGACACCTTGGCTTCTTGTATCGTTTCCCCCCCCCCCCACTATTGCATACTGAAATGCATCGTGCTATATCTTGGTTGTGCAAGATCCACTAGATCGCTAGCCTGTCCTCAATAACCGTAAGCTAGCACATGTCTATACAACGTATAGTTCCGTGGCAGCCAATCAGTGCCGTGCTCCGCGTTGGCTGCTACTCGGTTTCTCTTTAGGCCGTACATCAGGAGTGCAGTGGTGCAGTAGTGCAATAGAGTGCAGAGTTTGCTTTCAAACAAGCTCCTCATCAAGCCCTCCCGCCCCACTCTTACCTGCTTAGCGGTCATTGCTGACGCCCCTCCCAACTCAATTTTGTAGCTAGTCTGGTTGCTTGACTTCGCTTTCCAGCCTTTTATATTGTCTGCGGCCTCAAAAAACAAACGTTTGCCAGCCTCTCTACGCCGCCCTCACATTCCATTTCGTATGGCCTAACCTGTATCGTGGAAGCTTGTACGAATAATCTTTGCTGCGAAGGTAGCTGTGCATTTCTGCTGATTACCCCACATCAAGCCATGGTCGGTCGTTGTGAAGGACCAATCTGGGTCATTGACGACATCACAAACTGTGTGCAACGAGAGTAAGACGAGCCGTGGTCGAATCTTTTTGAACCAAACAGAACATGGCTAACAATTGTTGCCCTTTTGCAGTTACTTAAAGGTCCTATTTCCGCTAATAGTCACCGGCATATCGTTGCTCCTCCTCACGTATCAAGTTATCCGCCGAGGCTTGAACTCCAGACGAACCTCAAAATACAAACTCATACCGGGGGATTCTAGTGCCAATGGCCGGGCTAATTGTGATGCGAACCTCTCGGCGGAGTCAATTTCTTCAGCAGATGAGGATGAGGGAGAGGGCTTGACTATAAGTGGCGGCAGACTAGTTCTGACAAAAACCACAACGAAAGGATCTGTTGCGGCAATCGACCGCCCCAGAGGCCAACTCACACTCTTAGTAATTGAAATACTAGCAATCGCTGCAGTTATTGCCATCAACATTACTGCTTTGACCCTGCAGACATATGGACGCAAGGGAAGCGTTGCCACAATCGCAGGAATTACAACTTGGTCATATCTACTGCTTCTTGCATGTTCTCGGGCTTTTCTAGCAAATACGCAATGGAGAATCCCTGGGCTATGGAACCACACTGCCATTTCATATACTTTCATATGGTTATTCTCAATCGTTATCTTCCGCTCTGCAATCATCCACCCGCGCTCTGGACTTGCCCAGATCTTGATTATCACAGAATTCTCCTTAATCACCCTCCTCTTTGGTCTAACTATAACGACAAGAAAGGGCAATAAGCCCGTTGTGCTAGAATGGGAGGGAGATCTCGAGCCATCTAGAGAGCCACTGGCCAGTTTATTTTCTCTCGCCACATTTGGCTGGGTGGATGCCATTGTGTGGCAAGGATACCAAAAGACACTCGAGGCACCAGACGTGTGGAATCTCATCCCAAAGGACAAAGCGGCGCATATTCTTGCCGATTATCGTCAATTGAAAAAAACCACAGCTTTAGCATGGCATCTTCTGCGATACTTCAAGGGAATGGTCATTCTCCAATGCGCGTTCGCTGTTTTCTCTGGCTTCATTACATTTGCGCCGACGCTCCTGTTAAAAGCTATTCTAGAATACATCGAAGAGCCGGGGACCACACCGCGAAATGTTATCTGGCTCTATGTGATTATGCTCTCATTCTCAGATATCCTCCGTTCACTTGCGGACGGACAATCACTATGGATTGGGCGGAAAGTTTGCATAAGACTCAGAGCTATCGTGATTGGGGAAATTTATTCAAAGGCACTACGTCGAAAAGCGGCAGCGTCAGGCGATACAACTCTTGGAGACAAGAAGGACAGGGAAGATGCTGCTGTCAATAAAGCTAAAGCTGAAAGGCCTAGCTTGGTGCAACGGCTTACCGGAATAGTGAAGAGGAAGGATGCCAAAAAGCCAGCAGCCGATTCGGTACCAGAGATTAACGTTACTGCCCCAGCAGAGAAAACTGGTTCGGATGAGCAAGTCAATGTGGGGACCATTATCAACCTTATGTCTGTAGATTCTTTTAAGGTCAGCGAAGTCACAGCATACCTACACTTTCTTTTTGCTGCAGCGCCTACTCAGCTCGCCGTTGCCATATATCTTCTATATCAGATTCTCGGATTGAGCAGCATTCCAGGACTCGTGGTGATGGTTATCCTTCTACCTGTCAATATTTTGTTTGCGCGCGGCTTCGGAATATTCCAGAAAAAGGTCATGGCAGGAACTGACAAGCGTATCCATACGACGAATGAGATTCTACAGAACATTCGAATTATCAAGTATTTTGCTTGGGAACATCGCTTTAGTAAGCTCGTGGACGAGAAACGCGCCGCCGAGCTCAAGGCCTTACGATCAAAGTACATATTGTGGGCTTGCGCGGTCGCAGTTTGGAACACGGTCCCAGTTCTCATAACGTTCTTCTCGTTTTTGGTCTACACTGTCGTAGAAAAGAAGCCTCTATATCCTTCCACCGCTTTTACAGCAATCTCGCTGTTCAGCATTCTACGAGTGCCTCTAGACCAATTGGGAGATATGATTGCACATGTTCAGGAGTCCAAGGTGTCAGTCGATCGAATTGAAGAGTTTCTGAACGAAGAGGAAACAGAAAAGTACGAGCAGCTTAAGCATGATAACGTGGATGAAGAGGGCAACAAAACAATTGGCTTCAAGAATGCTACATTTTCCTGGGGTGGCAAAGAGAAATCCGGAGAAGATCTCTCTGGCGCATTCAGGCTCATGGATCTTAATATCAACTTTGAAATAGGGAAGTTGAATATCATTGCCGGCCCAACAGGCTCTGGCAAGACATCTCTACTAATGGCTCTTCTTGGCGAAATGACCATTATCAAAGGAAGGGTCAACTTACCTGGAGGAACCAATCGTGAAGATGCACGAGCCGATCCAGAAACTGGGTTGACAGAAACCGTTGCGTACTGTGCACAGCAAGCTTGGCTTGTGAATGCCAATATCAAAGAAAACATTCTTTTTGCTGCCAGTCTAGATGAACAACGCTACAAAGATGTAATCGTGGCCTGTGCCTTGGAGCGTGATTTGGAGATCCTAGATGCTGGAGATGAGACTTTGGTTGGTGAGAAGGGAATCACGCTTTCTGGTGGTCAAAAACAGCGTATCTCTCTCGCGAGAGCCTTATACTCTAACTCGAAACACCTTCTTCTTGACGACTGCCTGAGCGCCGTGGATTCCCATACAGCAAAATGGATCTTTGACAACTGTATACGAGGTCCCCTCATGAACAACCGAACTTGTATTTTGGTCACCCATAACTTATCGTTATGTGTGCCCCAGTCACGATATGTGGTCTACCTTGATAATGGTAAAGTCGACATCCAAGGTCCTTCGGAGGAGGTGGTTGCGTCAGGAAAACTTGGCGATGATGTTCACAAATCAAGGCCTGGGTCATCTTCTGTCTCGAGGATACCATCTCGAGTACCGTCCAGCGTTGGTGAGGAAAGTGGAAACACTCTAGTAGACGAAGTTAACGGTAGTGGAGCGCTTGACCAAAAGCTATCTAAAATAAAGAGCCATGATAAGGCAGACAAGAAAAAGGATTCCATGGATGAAAAGAAATCTGAAGGTTCGGTTAAGTGGGCCGTGATGTTGGTCTATTTGAAAGCTATGGGGCCATGGTAATTCGCAATGGGAATTGATGATTCGAGAATGATTGCTAACATTATATCAGGTGGTTCTGGCTTCTTGCCGTCATGGTCTTCGGAGTCCAACAAATTGGGTCTCTTGGTGCCAACATTTGGATTCGACAGTGGGCCAATCAGTACACCATCGAGTCAACCAATGCAGTCCACGGTCTATCGAGTTATCAATACGTAGGACATGCAGCTTCGACTATTCAGATGGCCAGTTCTGGCCTATCTAAAGTCCACCCATGGTTTGATCCAAACAAGACATCGATTATTGCCAAGGTTGCACCAGATGTCGATGTCGCGTATTATCTTGCAGTTTATGCTGTCATCGGCATTGCCTGCATGCTCGTTGCATTCTTCAGAGACCTCTGGTTGTTCTTTGGGTCACTAACAGCTAGTTGGACGATTCACCAAAAGTTGATGCAATCTGTGACTCGGGCGAAGTTTAAGTTCTTCGACGTCACTCCACTAGGCCAGCTGATGAACCGCTTCAGCAAGGACTTAGAGGCTGTGGATCAAGAGGTAGCGCCAATTGCCATCGGCGTAATGTCTTGTGCGTTGGCTATACTAGTCACGATCGCCTTGATCACTGCCATTACCCCAGGCTTTTTAGGTGCTGGTGTTGTCATCAGTGGAATGTATTTCATGGTTGGAAAATTCTACCTCCGCTCCTCTAGAGATCTTAAAAGGATAGAGTCTGTTCAACGAAGTCCACTCTTCCAACAGTTCGGCGAAACCCTTAGCGGTATCACAACCATTCGAGCATATGGAGAAGAGCAACGCTTTATTCGAGATAATATGCACAAGATCAATACCCATAATCGACCATTCATCTTCCTGTGGGCTGCCAACAGATGGCTTGCATTCAGGATTGATGTTGTTGGCGATCTCGTCGCATTTTTTGCAGGAGCATTCGTCATTTTTAGTATAGGATCAATAGACTCCGGCTCTGCTGGTTTGTCTCTGAGCTATGCAATTAGTTTCACCGAGAATGTACTATGGCTAGTCCGCCTTTACGCCATGAATGAGCAAAATATGAACTCTGTTGAACGTATCAAGGAATACCTTGACGTTGAACAGGAAGCTCCGGCGGTAATAGAAGAAACCCGACCTGCAGCGAACTGGCCCAGCATGGGATCGGTGGAGTTCATCGGATATACCACCAGATATAGACCTGATCTGGAACCCGTCTTACGGGAGGTCACCTTCAAGATCCAACCTCTTGAAAAGGTCGGAATTGTTGGACGAACAGGAGCCGGTAAAAGCTCACTTGCTCTTGCTCTTTTCAGAGGATTAGAGGCGGAAGCCGGGAAGATTCTGATTGATGATGTTGATATCGGGCTCATTGGCCTCCAAGATCTTCGCGAATCCATCACAATCGTTCCCCAAGATCCAACTCTATTCACAGGCACAATACGAAGCAATTTGGATCCCTTCAACCTTTTCACAGATGAAGATATCTTCACAGCGTTACGACGCGTTCAGTTGATCGGTGCGCCAACATCGACGACGGAGCCATCAACACCAATAGTCACGTCCCGACCTGGGACCCCCGTTGGGTTAAACGCATCTTCGCCAACCGAGACCTCATCGATCATTACAAACAAGAATATCTTCCTCAATCTCTCATCAAATGTCACCGAGTCCGGTAACAACCTTTCCCAGGGCCAGAGGCAGCTACTTTGCTTGGCACGTGCGCTTCTCAAGAACCCTAAGGTTTTAATGATGGATGAAGCAACTGCCTCCATCGACTATAACACAGACTCTAAGATCCAGGAAACTATTCGGGAGCTCAAGAGTACCATCATAACCATTGCACATCGTCTCCAAACTATTGTCGATTATGACAAAGTACTTGTATTGGATAAGGGAGCGGTCGTAGAATATGGACATCCACATGAGCTGCTAAAGAAAGAGGGCGAAGAAGCCATTTTCAGGGGCATGTGCGAGACCAGTGGTGAACTAGAGGCTTTACAGAAAGCCGCGAAGAAAGCATGGGATGCAGGAAAACTTGTAGATGATGAATAGTGATCATCCCAAGATGCGAACCCAAATGCCTCGACTCTGTGGATAAACCATTTATTTCTCCCAGGTCTGGGAGGAAAAAAAGTATTATAAATTCCAAGAATATATATGTTTATATGAATTAAAGTTTCCATGTGTCTAGTTTAGTGAGAGCAGATAGCTTCCAGACTGTAACCAAGTGATGCGGGTTGAGAGCGTTCGGTTCTTTAAAACACCCCTAACGTGCCTCACCTAGAAACTTGATGGCTGTAGCTGCATAGCATGTTCAAATCTCATTGAATATAATACCAGCAAACTGTGTGCATGGGGTTTTCATGCCACTGACAATATTCATTGAACCACAGCCTATAGCCCAAACAGGCTTGAAGTTTATTTCCTAGGACTATATTACCCTTCAGCCTACCACTTGCTCTCAGAGCTACTCAGGTGTAGCGGAATCTCACAACCATCCTTTCCATACACGCGGTCGCCGCTTTCTCTTTCCCTCTTATCTGCTTTTGTGATCTTAATATACAGCTGTTTCTCGAGCCCGTTGTACATTTGCAAAATTCCCGTTTTGGGGGCTCTCGACATCGAAATATGAGGCAGGAAGAAAGAGTAGTGGTGAGACTAATATCACATAAGCATTCTAAGCATGCTCATTTGTATCAAAGAGCTGCAGATAGGTAGAAAAGCTGAAGACCATGATTTTGAAAACGTTACTTTGGGTCGTGATGAGCCATGGAGTTTATCTTTTGCTGGGGCGGTAACAGGGAAGTCGGATCAGGCCGACGAGAAGGGAGAAATCGCGCCGTAATGTAACGCGGGTATTTGGATTCTACGGATTTCTAATTCCTTCGCAATGGATGCCAAATTTCCTTGTGGTATGATCAGGAGCAGGTCTACTCTTTTCATCGTTGTCATTGCAATAGCAGAGCGGGAACGCACTTACAGTACTTTTTCTGGAAGCATTCACTCCAAAATTGCTTAGATGCATCGCGATCGGTTTGATATTCCAAACATGCAATTGCTTGATAGCCTTTTAGAAAAGTTATACTTGTTTTATGGGTAGTAGCAAAACTTGAGTGTAACAACTTTCGTCTTCTGTTGCTTCAAAGTGATGAAAATGTATTGGCAAACAGTAATCCGCACCAGGTTGAGGCAACTTCATTCACTTTTGAACAGATCAGAGCACGAAATTAGGCGAGATAAGCAGCCATGGCTTTACAAGATTTCTTCACGCTAGTTGCTAACTACAAATAACGACACTTTTTACCATGTCGGTTGTATTTCATGGCGCTGCTGAGTTTGATTTTCTTTGGAACTTGATAAATGTGTTGTTATTTTGGTAGCTACAAGCGTCTCTAATGCGTTACGCCCAGTATCGCAAGCTGATAACCAGCTCCTACCTGGTGAGTATGAAGCCAATGCGCCTCTATTCTAACATGCAATAATGAGCAACAGGTTTAATTGTCCATATTAGTTGGAGTTGACAATGGGTGATGGTATTGAGACAACCGTTAGAGAGAACCAAAGTACCTAATGCAAGCACAAGTCTAAAGGCATCCATATCCTTTCATCTCCATGTAAAGCAATGCACTAAGCTCTACGTAGCGTCCCCTCCCTAAAGATGTGTTTAGAAGAGTTCAGAGGTAAGTGAAGGGACGCCTATTGAGCTGTCAAGAGAGGATGTTTTGCATCCTAGAAGTCAAAGAAAAGAATATGTAAAAAATACACAAGCATACGCACTACAGCTTTGGATAAGATCTCGCTTCGTACTAGATCTGATGTTCAACATAGCACTGACGTGACGCAAGAGCTTTCTCAGTTATTCCCATGTCTTTCTTTGTAGTACTAAACCGAACTCACCTACCTGTACGGTGCAGAATTCAAATTGAATCATCCGTGGTGCTTTTTCAACTAAAGTATTGCGCATTGGAGCAACCACAAAATTGTAGGAACCATTCGGAATCGACGCATCGGTGGTGTGCAGGGTTCATGCAGAAGTTGCAGGTTGCATTTTCACCCTACAGATCTCCAGACAGATACACAATCACACTCCTACATTTCTCTTTGGAAAGGATCAGATTCTCAATTTCCAGTCTGCTCCGACGATCTAAGCCATAGGCAACGAAAACGTCCTGATCATCCCAGGTTCCTGAATATCGGTCCGGTATCTGTTAGACCAGCGCCATACGCACTTCTAATTGGTACATAACTTTCCGAGCATTGCCAAAAGAATGCCACCGCAACAGGTGGGAAGATCAATCAACCAGCCAACCTCACGGCGGAAGTGATGGATCATATACCGCATACCCCAACATTGGGCCCGGGGGCCGGAAGGCTTCCAGTCAAGACATTTGAGCCACAGACTCCCATCCTAAGACATGATAGGAGTTTGGCGTTTCACGAAATATACGACTATTCTTAGCCAACTACCCGCAGATCTGGAGACCCCAGCGCCTCCGGCAGAAAAACCAACGAAAAAACTGATGCCGGATGGTGATCCGTGTTGATACATGATCGGATCTCGAACCTGCATCTTTCCGGTTGTGTGATGGCTGGATGGCGGAAGTGCTGGAGGGTGTAGGGCTTTTGGGCTTTCCTGGGGCTCGCCGGCCTCATCTATGCAAGGCCCAATCGCAAATGCAGCAGCGACCTACGGAGGCATCTTTGAATTACGCCGCTTGGCTGATCTTCTGTGCGATGTTGCAGAAATGAAGGCGGATACATAAACTGAGACGATCCCAACAGTCGGGGCGTCAAAGCTGGGCTTGCTTGACATGACATTAGATTGAAGCAAGCAGCCATCATGACGTGGGTTGAAGAAGTCGAGTTACTCAAGAAGCCAATATTGGAAGCGTGCTACTTTAAAATGCCTAGGACGATCCTAATTACACATGTAGACTGATAAGAACCATCTTTGAGATCTCGCTGGCTTTTGTCCTACATACATGGTGGTGGCGAGTAAAATCTCAAACCCAGGCTGTCAATAATGGTCTTCATTAATGGGTTTCGTTTATGGGCCGCAGTGTCAAGGTGAAATGCTGTGCTTGAGTGTTTCATCCCCACCTTCCATACATGTGTTCGTTACTCAACATGGATGATGTGGTGCTACTACGCACTTCCCCATAATGTTTTGCTTTGTTGTTGTATGCTCTACTTCAATTGGCATGACGCTATTTGATATTTGCAACCTAGAGCACAGATCCTTGATCTAGTTTTACAGAAAACGATGCAACAAGAAGTTTTCCTTTTTCAATATACCGACAGGTATAGGAAATATCGACATCAGGATGGAAATTCGAGGATGGGAACGGCCAAGGTACCCAGTTGTAGCTGCCATTTCGCTAAGATTTCTCCGTTCAACTCGTTAGAAAGGCAGTACTTCATATACTTCAGACTCAGATAACAATTTGAGATGCAGAAAATACACGTAGATCGACCTAGTAGCCATGATTTAACCAGTGTAGATAAGAATTAGAGATCCACAGTATATCTAGGCTATTAGGAATTAATTGATAATTTTCCCGCACTTTAGCTTCAAGATTTAATTCATATCCTTCTATATTTTCTCGGCTTCGCCTGAGGGAATACCAGCCTCCAAGCAATTTTTAATTGCAGCTAGCGACCCCCAAATGAAGAAATATGCAACCATTCAGTGCTTCAGAGGGTATTCGTCGCGTTGATTTATTTTTCAAGCAGCTCTCGCAATAATGCAGTATGACTTGACGTTTGTAGAACTGGAATCACTTGTAATCACAGTATCAATGTGCTATTTGTCACGAATCTTATCATGGCATAATGGCAGAAGCAGCCCGCAAAAAAGGAGTTGGACGACTAAGCAGCAAACAGGAGAATTGCGTAGTGGTGCTCGAGCAGTAAATAACAGACAAGGTTCGACGTGCCTCAATTTCGGCAAACTTGCTACATCACACCACATACATCTGCGGCTCCGATTCCAGCCCTCCCAATACGTCGAAACCTGATTCACTTCCCTACCAGTAGGTAGACAGCTAGGCCTTTAGGGCTTCTCCAGATCGTTGCAGGCAATAGATATGACACAACAATGCCGGAGTAAACATCAGATCCTAGCTCGTGGCGGTATTGCCCATACGTCTTCTGCCTCTTGGCGAATCTTGACGTGAGGTATGGTTACATTAACCCGCGGATGTTATGCCCAAACGTTTCACCCAATCGATTGTTCAGGCCGGTGGTTGTTGGTTTGGTAAGGCTGAAGCGAGATGTAATAATTGTCCAGGATCCCGAAAGAAGCGAAAGTTGCGAATGTGCAGATTCTTCTTGCATATGTATGGGCAACCGATTTTACCATCAGACATTACCCCTTCATTCTAGGAAGAAACCGAGTTTGAGATGACCGTGGAATTACCTCGTTGTTGAAGTGACCGTTCACATGAGCGACAGTGCGCAAAGTCAAGGGGTTTCGCGGGACGATATACCCAGGAGAATGGAAGGTCACAACGTCTGCCGCCACCAGCAATCGGCAAAGGTGGTCGTCAGCGAACGTGTGACCCAAGTCTGCGCGGCTTGCCATTCGTAGGATAGGTCGATCTCGCAGCGCACCACAATCTGGAATAGCTGGGAACGAAAGAGCATTCATCTTGAGGCTCCTCGTTTCCGAAGCTGCAAGCGAAATTTAAGAGTACGACGGCGAGATTTGCTTTTGCTGGGCATCGCAGGAACAAGATCCGAAGCCCTTGTCATGATGATATCTGCAAGATTTAACACGCAGGGAATGCCTTGCCTTGGCATGGCATGGTTTCAACCATGACCAGCGAGTGAGGGAGTGAGTGATCCACCGGCTGTTCTAGACTAGATCATTTGCATAAGTTTACGCGGGTTGTGTTAGAGTTATGTGTAGTTTCCTCTGGTGGTAAAGCTTCTTGACGGGAATGTGTACAAGCCGCAGAAGTCGTTGGTGGTGTTATGGACAAGTGAAATCCGATTCTCGAATTATGCTTTGGAGGCGACCACCGTGCCTTTTCAGTAATCCGTGAAACCATAATGCAATCAACCAACACCAGCACAAATAAGCTTAAATATAAGATCGTGCCAAGCATCCCATAATTACTGTAAGACGTCCGGGATCTGGAGCTGGAACCGCGGCCAAATACAGTAAATGTGGTAAATATCAAAACAAACACAAATACAAAACACACCCACCAACATCTAGACGAAGGCAAATACCACCATCATCACCACCACTATCACCGCCATCACCAACGCAAGCTCCCTTCCGGGATACCCGGACAGACCATCCTCTTCTCCGCATCAAACTGTGGCATCCGCCGTCGAAAGCTGGCAGCAGGCTAAAAGTGCCACTAGCCAGCCCTGAAACTCTATTCCTCATTATTGATTTTTCACCAGCTGTCCCCCCTTTTCTATTGCCCCCCCCCTCTCTTTTCTATTTTCGAGTCGCCTGCGCCAGACCACGTCCTAGCTGCCACGGCGAGTTCAGCTCTACTCAATCCGTCCGAGTTGCTATTCTGGTGACCAACCCTTGACCCGGCCCAAATTACGGTAACTAGGCGATTTGCAGGGGGGGGGCCGGCGGCGACGGCCTCAGATTACCAGTTGAGATTACCGTTCAGGCGTAAATCAAACTCAACCGACACGATCTCCGCCAAACCAGGTTGCTGGTATCTGTCGTTACACCACCCACCACCAGCATAATCCTAGTTACGCCACCAATCCTTTGAGGCGGGCGGGGCGGGCGGGCGGGCGGCCGGGGATGGCCCATGCTGACTAA
>Ga0247810_10000114_pt1 | contig 130667 bp, 118 predicted proteins | sample UWRJL119311C1_FD_179918 | JGI IMG/M metagenome (GOLD analysis project Ga0247810, IMG submission 179918) | Plant litter microbial communities from Arlington Agricultural Research Station in Wisconsin, United States - UWRJ-L119-311C-1 | ecosystem: Environmental > Terrestrial > Plant litter >... | reverse complement strand
AAGGAGACCGCTTCGTTCCTCGCGGAAACGAACCTGAGCGAAATCTGTCCACCTGATAGGAAATAATCGGGACAGGTCTTCCTCGCAAAAACAAACTTGAGAAACTATTATTGACTTGTGGGTACACAGTAGGTTTGTAACGAAGATGCAAGCAAACACTAATCTATCCAAAGTTCAATCCAAGCTTTGAGCTTTAGTCTTTGGTCTTTAAGCTCATTGAAATCACCTTCTTCAAATCAATCCCCTTACCCAAAACAGGTTTAAAAAGATCTCCCACACTTTCTATCCGCTCTATGGCATTGAATATGGTGAAGTCTTTCATTTTTAATCCTTTTTTAACTTCATCCCACTCCAGTGGCATAGAAACGGTGGCACCTGGCTTAGGTCTACAGCTGTAGGGTGCTGCAATAGTTGCAGAGGCCCTGTTCTGTAAGAAGTCGAGGTACATTTTACCTTTTCTATCTTTAACGGCCCGTTCTAAGCTGGTAAATTTTGGCAGTTCTTTGTTTACCAGTGTAACCACAATCCTAGCAAATTCTTTAGATTGCTCATAGGTATATTTTGCACCTAATGGAATATAGATGTGCAATCCGGTTGAACCGCTTGTTTTACAGAAACTTGGAACCCCCATATCATCTAACACCTGCTTGGTAACTTGTGCAGCTTCAATTACCTGATTAAAAGTATTCTTTCCGGGATCCAGATCTATAATGCACCAGGTAGGATGATCAGGCTTTTTAGTGGTGCTGCTCCATGGATTAATCTCAATGCAGCCTAAACTGACCATATAAAGCAATGTAGCCTCATTATTACCCAGAAGGAAATGTTTATCTTCATCGCTATCATCGGTATGGTAAAGATAGGTATCCATCCAATCTGGCACCTTTCCAGTTACATCCTTCTGATAAAAGCTGGGGCCATCAATTCCCCCTGGATGTCGATTTAGTGATTGTGGCCTATTTTTAAGATAGGGTAAAATGTATGGCGCAACTTGATAATAATAATTGATCAATTCCCTTTTGGTAATTTTCTCAGTAGGCCAATAGACTTTGCTAAGGTTGGTAAATTTAAGGTCGTGTCCGTTAATTTTCCTGCCCTGAGTTTCATCTTTGGGATTCAAGAGTGTCTTCCGCTCTCCTTTTTTAGAAGGACTTAGATATTTGGTTTCCAATTCTTCATCTACTATTGATTGTGTACTTTTTTCTTTCTCCAAAACCACCTCCTTTGCTTTTTTATCTTCCCTCATCCCTTCAAAAGACGGATGCCTCATTACACCATCGCTTGTCATCTCTGTAAAACTTACCTCACAGATCAATTCTGGTTTCAGCCATGTAGCTTTCGCCCTTGGCGGATTTGGCCTAAACCTGCTTGGTTTATTGATATCAGGCTCTTCACTAAATGGCGGTTTAGCTATTACCAGGGGCTCAAACTGGGCCAACATCTCTTTTTGGGTCTTGTTATTAAAACCTGTTCCTATTTTCCCTGTATAAATGAATTTCCCCTTTTCATAAACACCAACCAATAATGCGCTGAAGGGCTTGCTGGTATCATCATTTTTGGTGTAACCTCCAATTACTACTTCCTGGCGCCTGTTGGATTTGATCTTTAGCCAATTGCCTGTTCTCCTACCAATTTCATAAATGCTATCCTTTCGTTTGGCCATGATCCCTTCTAAGCCCATCTTTTTTGCTGCTGCTAAAAAATCAGTTCCAGAAGTATCAAAATCCCTGCTTAACTGGATCATAGGATTTTCAGGCGCAAGTGTCTTCAGCAGGGCTCTTCGCTCGGTTAATGGAAGCGATTTTGTATCATATCCGTTGTACCATAAAATATCGAACACGTAATAAAGCAATTCACCATCGGCTTCGCTTCTCCAATTTTGAAGCGCACCAAAATCAGCCATTCCATTTTCTTTTACCACTACTACTTCCCCGTCTACAACGGCATTGATTTTCCATTCTTTTAATGCATTATAAACCGGATAAAACTTATCGTTAAAAGACTTATTATTTCTTGATTTGAGCTCTATCTTCTTTTTGTTCATAAAGGCTACTGCCCGATAGCCATCCCACTTAATTTCATATAGCCAATTTTCATCGTTTATAGGTTTATCCACCAAAGTGGCCAACATTGGTTCTATTTTATCATAAAAAGGTGTTTTGGGAACGTTCTTTAAATCAGCACTTTTGATCTTTGGACTTGATCTTCGTACTTTGACATCTGATTCTTTTAATTCTTTAGTAACCTTTTTAATTGGATCTTTTGCCTTTGTGGTCGATTTATCTTCACCATAGATCTTGGTAGACGTCTTTTCTACTTGTTCAATGGTTTTTTTCGAGATTACCGATTTATCCTTTTTAGTGATATCATCAGCTGATGCATATTTATCTTTATGTTTGATGAGCAACCACGAATTTTCGCCCATGCCATGTGTCCTTACAAAAGCAAATTCACCTTTTAGTTTCTTCCCTTTTAGAACAACCTTTACGCTCCCAGCTTTTAGTTCTTTAAGTAAATATTTCTCCTGTTCTTTTAAGGTATCAAACTTTTCGATAGGCTCATAAGTACCTTCATCCCAAACAATAACAGTTCCACCACCATATTCTCCTTGTGGGATAATTCCCTCGAAATTTCGGTAGTCATACGGGTGATCTTCCACCATCATGGCCAACCTTTTAACCGTTGGATCTGTTGATGGACCTTTGGGCACCGCCCAGCTTTTGAGTACACCATCCATTTCTAACCGAAAATCATAGTGAAGATGCGATGCCGCGTGTTTCTGAATAACAAACCGCAGTTCTTTTCCTGTTCCCATTCCCCCTTCAGGTTCAGCAGTTTTATCAAAAGATCTCTTTTTTTTATATGCTGTTAAACTCATCTTAAATTGATTTAGTTCACAATTAGTGGGTAAACAACTGTCGGATTAAAAAGTTTATGAAGAATATGTTAATGATGGCTATGCCAAAGGCATCCCTTTGGCAATGGTCAATAGCTAATAGTCAATAGGCCAATGGTAAAAAACGTTCATGGATTGACCTCATATCGAACTCACATTAATTTATTGGAAACTTTTTCACCCTAACGATGTTTTTAAAAAAAATCTACAGCTATGGGAAAGATCAAAAAACAGGATCCACCACAAACTCCTGATACAAAATATCCAGTTCCACCATTTCCAAAACAGACACAGGATACACCTGGAACAGAGGCGCAATTGAAACCTTTGGCCGATCATGGTGAGCAGTCGTATAAAGGATGCGGAAAGTTGAAAGGTAAAAAAGCGATCATTACAGGTGGAGATTCTGGGATCGGAAAGGCGATTGCTATTGCATTTGCTAGAGAAGGGGCCGATGTACTGATCAGTTATTTAAGCGATGAAGAAACAGCAGATGCAGAAGACTCGGCAAAATATGTGGAAGAGGCCGGCCAGAAAGCTGTTTTGGTAAAAGGCGATATCAGAAAAGAAAGCCACTGTAAAAAGATCATCGAAAAGGCAGTTGCCGCTTTTGGACAGATTGATATATTGGTGAACAATGCGGCCTTTCAAATGGCAAGGGAAACACTAATGGAAATCCCTACCGAAGAATGGATCAGAACCTTCGATACGAATATCCATCCGATGTTTTATCTGAGTAAAGCTGCAGAACCTCACATGAAAAAAGGCAGTAGTATCATTAATACCACTTCAGTAAATGCTTTTAACCCATCGGCTGTTTTATTACCCTATGCTGCCACAAAAGGAGCGATCCAGAATTTCACTGCTAATTTAAGTCAGATTCTGTTAACGTCAGGAAAGGGAATCCGTGTAAATGCAGTGGCACCTGGCCCAATATGGACACCATTAATTCCATCAACCATGCCTGATGCCCACATCTTTGGAAAAGACACCCCAATGGGACGACCAGGACAACCAGTTGAAGTTGCACCTGCTTATGTATTCTTGGCATCAGATGATGCTAGCTATATTTCTGGTGCTACCATACCAGTAACTGGCGGCAGGATTACCATTTAAAATTCAAACATTTAGTGGTGCACACATCAAGTAGGCACTCATAAACCTCTTCTAAAATCGAGATCATGAAAGACGAAAAAAAACAAAAACCAGAAAATAAGGAAACAAAAACCAGTGGAGACGCTAAAGGAAAAGCCTCATTTGATCAGAATGGCGAAGGTGCCGCTCCAAAATACGGACAAGCGGGTGATGAGCCTAATGAATCAGGAGAGAAAGTGGATAAGCGGAAAGACTAAAGCTTAAAGACTAAAGCTTAAAGCTGAATGCAAAAGGCCGAAAGACTAAAGCGTATGGTTATCCAAAATGAGGGGAACAGCATGAGGGGAATGGACTTTCGGACTTTCCGGACTTTCGGACTCCCTATCAACTCCCAAGCAATTTATTTACTCGGTTAACCAGTTCATCAGTATCAAATGGTTTGCTGATAAAGTCGTCTGCCCTACTTTCTTTACTTATGTATATTACCCTGTAGCTAGTACTATGTCCATATAATTAATTTTATGAGTAACTTTAAATTATTCAGCATGAACAGACCTGTTAATACTGAATAAAATAAACATAAAATAGAATGGCAAAAAGAGAAGCATTAGAAACAACAATACCCTTAACCAAAGAACAACTATATGCGCAGTATGGTGATGTTCTTGACATGACTAAATTCATAACATCTGGAAATCAAATATCAGTTGATAGTCAAGTAACATTTGAATCAGAAATAGTTCCTTGGGGTTTTAAAGGTCAAATTAAATATCTCAGTATTTATATACCTTTTGGCGGTAGAGTTACTACAGGTAGCAGTGTAAGTGGATTTCAAAGAACTTACGGCGGCAAAAGACAGCCTAAGTTAACAATTAAACCTGAGTTTTATATACCTACAGGAGGTGGCACTTTAAATATACCTTTAGATTTAAAAACTGAGTTCTTTGAAGGAGCCAGTATTCAGTTTAGAATAATTTCAAACCAAACGCTACCTCAGGCTGGTTATACGCTTAGTATATCCGCTTTTGGTCAAATGATAAGTTCAGATGAAGATACTGACGCTGACAATATAATTGAAGGTGTCGGTGATAGCATAATGTGGACTGCAGGCGGTAATCTTAATGGAGGTTCAAGTTCTAATCCAAACATGGGAGATACTCATTTTTTAGCAAGAATTTGCAATCAATTAAAAAAAGATGGTATTTCCTGCTGGAGAAACAATAGAGGTTTTGGTGGAGCTACGATGACGGCTATTGCTCTCAACGTTAGAAGCGGTTTTTATGGTAGACCTAGATCAGAATGGGCTAAATTAACACTATTAGTGATTAATGCTGGTACTAATGATGCTGAGATTGGCACAGCTACCTCTCAAAACTACGAGGCCAATCTTAAGAGTGTTGTAAATTACTATTTTCAGAAAGCACCACATGTAGCTATTTTGCTTTGTGGCCAAACACCTACAGATGATCCAGTTAGAGTAACCAATCTTCCTGCTTATAGAACTATTATGCAAAGTGTAGCCGCCAGTTCAGATTATACAGGAAAAGAGATAAAGTATGTAGATATGATGGCTTTAGGTGATCCAGCTACATCTCCTCAAAATTATACGGAGACTACAGTTAATAGCAGGCTACATCCAAGATGGGATACTGGCGGATTGGTAATGTATAATCAAGCTTATCCGATCATCCAAACTTTAAATTTTTACACTGATATATAGATTAAAGATATCATACAATTTAGATCAGAATTTTTCTTAATTCCAGAAATAGAATAAAGCGGAAAGACTAAAGCTGAAAGACCAAAGCTGAAAGACTAAAGCTTAAAGCTGAATGCAAAAGGCCGAAAGACTAAAGCGTATGGTTATCCAAAATGAGGGGAACAGCATGAGGGGAATGGACTTTCGGACTTTCCGGACTTTTGGACTCCTTTCAATTCCCAAGTAATTTATTTACTCTGTTTACTAATTCATCTATATCAAATGGCTTGCTGATAAAGTCGTCTGCCCTACTTTCTTTACCTATATAAGTCATGTTTGTATTGGCTGACATTAAGAGTACCGGAATGTTTGTTGTTGCATGATCTGCTTTAAGTTTATTGCAAATATCCATTCCATTGCCATCAGGAAGCATTACATCTAATACAAATATATCAGGTAAGGTGGTAGCCACATGGGTTTTAAATTCGGTTGCATTTGCGAAACTAGTAACATGGTAACCTTCACTTTCAAATAGGTAGCCTACTAATTCTCTAATGTCATCATTATCTTCAACGATGTAAATATTTTTCTTCAAGTTTATAAATGATAAGTTACGAATATAAAAAAATATAATTATTTGACTAACGCAAAAATCTAAAACCATTTATAGCTGAACAATGTTTTGCATTCATTAGAATTTTCAAGAATTATCTAATTTGAGTTCGATGTAAGATGAATATTAATATTGGTTAATGGTTGATGGATCATAATTAATGGTCTGGATTCATTGGTCAATAGTCCATTGTCAATAGCTAATGGTCATGATGTTAAATAAGAATGTTTCCGTATTAATCGAGTTTTAAAGGTATTTCCAGACTATCATGCCATCATCAGTCATCAATCACTACAATTATGACAACGATACCAAATCACTGACCATCATTTTTGTAACTGGTATGGTATATCAATATAAAGATGTACCTGAAAGGATTTTCAAATTATTTAAAGCTTCTATTTCTAAAGGGAAATATTTTAACTACCACATTAAAGACAAATTCAAGTTTGAAAAACTAACTACCTAGAAATGCCAGAAGGTCCATCTATTGTAATATTAAGAGAACTCATTGAGGATCTTCATTTGGAAGGTTCAAAACTAGTTGATGTGGTAGGCACTACTGAACTCGATAAAGAAAGAATGGTTAATCAAAAGGTGATAGAATTTAAAACCTGGGGCAAACATTTCTTGATCTGCTTTGAAGACTTCGCCCTGCGCATTCACCTGATGATGTTCGGATCTTATCGAATCAATGAACGAAAAGAGAGTAAGCCAAAAATAGGATTGATATTTAAAACTGCAGAACTTAACTTCTACACCTGCGACCTTAAATATATTGAAGGGAATTTAGATGATACCTATGATTGGACAGCAGACATCATGTCTGAAGCCTACAACATCAACCACACGGTTAAAAGCTTGAAAGAGCATAATAACAGTTTTGTATGTGATGTTCTTTTAGATCAAGATGTTTTTGCTGGTTCAGGAAATATCATAAAAAACGAGGTACTTTATAGAATTAAGGTTCAACCATTAACTAAAATAGGTGATTTAAGCACGGCAAAACTAAAAAGCCTGACCACAGCAACACAACAATATGCATTTGATTTCTTAAAATGGAAGAAGGAAAATACACTTAAAAAACATTGGGAGGTTTACGGCAAGAAAACATGCCCTAGGCATCACACTATCATTAAAAAGAACCTTGGAAAAAACAAGAGAGTAAGTTTTTATTGCCCCGAGTGCCAAAAATTGATTGAACTTCACAAGAAGTGAGAGAATTGGGTTATTACTTATGGATTCCTCGTTCGGAAAGACAAACAAAGTGGGAATGAATTAGGAACAGCTTCGACTGCTGCCGAGGGGAACGGACTTCCGGACTTTCCGACTTTCGGACTCCTAAAACATTCATCTAAAAACTATTGTTATTAACCTATAAAACATCAACCTATGCTAACACCTATTAATGATCTACCCTCTTACGTATTTGGCGTAAAAGCTGTTGGAGAAGTCACGGCAGATGACTTAAAAAATGTACTGCTACCTGGTCTCGAATCACTGACAACCAAGTATGATGAAATTTACTACATCCTTGTTTTAGAGACCAAGGTCGAGAATTTTACTGCTGGAGCTTGGTTTCAGGACATGGTTGCAGGTATAAAACACCTCACAAAATGGAAGAAGATGGCTATTGTAACCGACCAAAAAGCAGTGGAGAAGTTTACTGATGCGTTTAGTTATGTAACTCCGGGAGAAGCGAAAGGTTTTACGCTTGAAGAACTGGATGAGGCCATAACCTGGGTTAGTTTAAAATTATAAAATATGGGACTAATTAAAAATTTAGCAGCAGGCTTCATCGGTTCAGTGGCATTAAATGTGCTTCATGAAACCTTAAGAAAAAACGAGACCAATGTTCCCAAAATCAATCTTTTGGGAGAAGAGGCTTTAAATAAAACATTGATCAATTTTGGCGGTGATCCGATTACTGACGACGAAGAGTTATACAAAGCAACGTTAAAAGCAGATCTGATCAGCAATACGATGTACTATAGTATGATTGGCGGAAAGTCTAAATACATTTGGCCTAAGGCGATCTTTTTCGGCTTGAGTGCCGGAATTGGTGCGATTAAACTTCCGAAACCTCTTGGTTTAGATCCAGAACCAGTTGCCGCCACCAATCAGATGAAGGCATTAACTATTGGATATTATCTTTTCGGTGCTCTAGTTACCGGACTAGTACTTAAAACATTAACAAAATCAAAATAAATTTCATCTACCCATGGAAAACAAAGAAAACTCACGAGACAGCTCGAACAACACACAGGATATCAAAGACCATATCAAAACTTTAGAAGGAACTGAAGCGGTTAAAAAACTAAAAGATCTCGCTACAAGCGCAGAGAACTGCTTTTTTTGTACAAATATTAAAACGGGATTACCACTTTCTGTACGACCGATGTCTGTATTGGAAGTTGATGAATCTGGAAACCTATGGTTCATGAGTCAAAATGACAGTCATAAAAATGCAGAAATCGAAGCAGATCCTTTTACTCACTTGTTTTTTCAGGAGAATAAAAACTCTGGTTTCCTAAACATTTATGGCATTAGCGAAATCATAACAGATCAGGAAAAAATCAATGAGCTATGGAATCCCCTTTTAAAAGTATGGTTTCAAGAAGGAAAAGATGACCCTAAAATAAGTTTGATAAAAGTTGAACCTACAAATGTGTATTATTGGGATACCAAACATGGTGAAGCTGTTGCCTTTATTAAAATGGCCGCGTCAATAATTACCGGAAAAACAATGGATGATTCTGTTGAGGGAAATTTGAATTTTTAGTATAACCATGCTTGCTTAACAAAACCACGGATTGGAAATGATAACCCAATCCGTGATGAATAAACTATCTATTAACACAAAAAGATACAATAAAAATTATGATGAGACTTCCGATAGAACGCAAGCATGTTAAGGTTTATCCAGACCCCAAAAGGGTAATAGCCCGTTTTTTCTTCAATGGTGATGAAAGAGGAAAGGTGGTGATCAATAAAGTGATGGCCTTAACCGATGAACAGGTATTCAACATTATTTCTCCCCTTCTACAGGAATATTCGAAAAGGCACAGAAATATTACTAAAATATTAACTCGGCATTGCAAGAAGTTGAAATCACTTTTTGAGACAATGGATATCGATTACAAAGAACTTGATCCGCATCGGAGATTACTCATCGGTTCTTATTTTACACATGAATATTCAATTGAATCTGCTGCATTTTTTAATCCATCGATCATTGAAGACCCTGATCAGAGTGATTTAGAAGAAGGTCAAAAACGCTTAATCATTAGTTTTCGAGCCGTTGGAGAAGGCCATATCTCGTCTATTGTGTTCAGGAGAGCTTTGATTGATCGAGATAATAACATTACAGTAATCCCTGTAGGAAACTATATTGACGAAGCTGAGATTATCAGGAATGCAACGTATCATAAAAAACTTTTTTTAGAAAAGGGATTAACTTCATTAATTAATGAAGATGTACTTAAATTATTGAACGAAAAATTAGATGATCAATTCGATTATCTAACACTAAAGAAAGTAATTGCGGAAACTCAAGAAATCGAGCCAGACCCTGCAAAGGATGTAGAATTGGAAAAAGTACTTTGGCTATCTGACTCATATTATGAGATTATCTTCTCATTGGACACTGATATTTCTGACCGTGTTATATTCCCAATTTCTGAGTTTGAGCGAAAGGGAATTGAAGATGCCAGGTTCACCAAATTCACCCATGATGACGGAACCCAATCTTACTATGCCACTTATACTGCTTATGATGGACAAATTATCATTCCTAAGCTTTTAAAAACAAAAGATTTTTATGATTTCACTGTTGGGCCACTATTTGGCGCTGGTGCACAGAATAAGAATTTGGCATTATTTCCACGTAAGATAAATGGAAAATATGCGATGCTTTCAAGAATTGACGGCGTGAATAACTACATCATGTATTCTAGCAAAATTAATGTTTGGGAAAACCCGATCAAATTGCAAGAGCCTGCCTATAGTTGGGAGTTTGTACAGATTGGTAACTGCGGCTCTCCCATTGAAACGGAAGATGGATGGTTGGTGATTACTCATGCTGTGGGACCGATGCGCAGGTATTGCTTAGGTGCATGTTTGTTGCAGCTTGATGACCCGACTATTGAAATTGGCAGATTAGAAGAACCATTACTTATTCCAAATCCAGATGAACGTGAAGGATATGTACCAAATGTGGTTTATTCATGCGGATCGATCATCAATAACGGTCAATTGGTTATCCCTTATGGCTTATCAGATTATTCTTCTTCTTTTGCAACTGTGGATTTGAAAGCATTATTGGAACGATTAAAGGCTTCTCCTACTTTAAGCTTAAAGACTAAAGCTTAAAGCAAAAAGCTTACGCATGGTGAAAAAAGCTTAAATCTTAAAGATTGGATTTATGGGTTAATGGTTCATAGTTGATGGTTCATAGACTGGATTCATAGGAATGATGGATAGCTAGGATCCATGACTTTGTACCTTGAACATTATCAAGCGATTGATCAGCTTATATTAAAAATCATCGGTTGATTTAACTATTAACCGATGATATTTTTATAACAATCCAGATAATCACTTGTCATTTTTTCTTGCGAGAAATTAGCAATTGCCCATTGACGGCATGCTGAGCGATCAATTTTTGACAGTAAAGAAACAGCGATTACTGCTTCGTCAACCGTATCGACTAAAAATCCTGTTTCACCATGTTTAATCAACTCGGACATTGATCCTTTATTAAATGCGATTACTGGCGTACCACACAACATTGCTTCAGCTACACTTAGACCAAAGGGTTCATTGAATAAAATTGGATGTAACAACGTTTTAGCCCCTCCTAACAGCTTATCTCTAGCCGAAGGCCCAACTGAACCTATAAATTGAATTTGATCATCTAGGAAGGGCTCAATCTTTTCCTTGAAATAATTTTGATCTTGGATAATCCCAGCAATGATCAGTTTGCAATTCGCTCTTTTTGCTATTGTTATTGCTTCTGCTGTTCCCTTATCAGGATGGATACGTCCGAGGAATAACAGGTAATCCTCTGGTTTTTCATTCAAAGTAAATTCTTCCACCCTTAAGCCATTGTAAACAGTTGCCAAATAATTCAACAAGGGGCTTCTATCCGCGTTGCTAATGGCGATATAATGACTTGAACTGTTGTATTTTTGATAGACTGGAATAATCCTGGGTGAAGAGAAACCATGGATAGTGGTAATCACAGGCGTATCGATTAACCTAGAATAACTTAAAGGCAAAAAATCAAAATGATTATGGATGATGTCAAAGTCCTTTGCTTTTTCCATCAGGTTACTGATGTGCAAACATTCTACAACTTTTGCATCAATGCTAGAATCTTCGGCATATCCTATTTGGACTACCGAATCAAGCTTAGCATTTGTAATTGAATCTCCAGTTGCAAATAAAGTAACTTCAATACCGAGGTTCACTAAACCTTCGGTAATATTGGCCGCTACCTGCTCCCAAGGACCATAATGCCTGGGTGGTGTTCTCCAGGCAATAGGTGCTAAGATGGCTACTTTCATTTACCTACTAAGTGGTATTGCTTTTTAAACACAGTCAATAAATGATCATATTTTAAAGCCTGCAGTACTGCCAAATGTGAAATTAAATAAGCTAACGTACTTTCTGCTCCTTGATTTCTGTTTACACCACCCGGCTGTAACCCATCTGCACAACCTTTGGTTTCTGAATCATACAATGGAATACGCAATGAATTTTCTCCTAAAAACCATAAGTAAGTCGAGAACATTTTCTTCATGTATTCACTTTCTCTAGTTACAATATAGGCCTGAAAGTACATGAGTACCATGGCCATAATTTCGATGGCCTGTTGATCATATATTGGCATTGCACCTTCCCTACCTCTTACATGCCAGCCATCATTACCAACAGGCGTGCAAGAATTTAAGTTAAAAGTTAATTTTTCTAGATACAGTAAAGATTCGTGTGCTATTTGCTTAACCTCAGGGCTTCCCGTAATTTCTGCCGCATGAAATAATGCTAGTGGGAATATGGCATTATCGTAGGTCATTTGATTTTCAAACCAGTGCCAATCTTCTCCTTTGGTACCATGGTAGGCTGAAATCAATTTATCGGTTAATAGATTTAATTCATTTAGAATTCTTTCATCATATGGATGCGTTCTCAGGTAATAACTTAAACCTGTAATAGTATTACAAATACCTCTTAAGTGCGTTAGATTTTTAAAATGCGGAACGGCTTTGAAGAACAATTCATATCCAAATTCTGCAAAAGAACGATTAGGAGCTGCATTGATCAAATAACCTAGTGACCAAATTGTCCTTCCGAATGAATCATCGGTTCCTTCTTCATCTAAAAACTGTCTACTAAAGCTTAGGAAGTTCCTAAAGTTTCCATTTTCCAGTTGCATATCATGGATATAGCTCAAATAAACTGGCAATAACTCCAAAGCTTCAACATCATTGTTATTTTGATAGGCCATTAAAGCCATAATCAATGCTCTTGAATTATCATCTAAGCAATAACCTTCCTTTCTGTTAGGAATACCGTATTTAGCATGCTGAAAAATACCGGTATCATCAGTTAACCTTTTTACATAATCTAATTCGAAGGCAGGCATTAAGCTTGGATCGATGATCTGTCTTAATATTTTCTCACTATAATCTGGATGATTGATTGCTTTTTCGGCAATACCGATATATGATTTACCAATGATTGGCCAACGCAATTGCAGTCCATATTGATAAGCATTATTTTTCAATGCGTTTAATTTATCAGGATGATCTAACAGCTGGTTTACTATTTCAGCAAGTCCAACATTATCTTTAAAATTAAATAGTCTGCCTCTGTTATTGTCCAATAACTCTTGTGCGTGCCAATAAGGAGTAGAAACTACCGCAGCACCAGCACCCACTGCATAAGATAATGTACCGCTTGTAATCTGTGCTTCATTAAAATAAGGGGTGATATAAATATCTGCTGCAGTGAGATAATTGATCAATTCTTCTTCTTCAACAAATCTATTTAAGAACACCAAATGATCGCTTACATTTAGTTCGGCAGCCAATTGTTTAAGGTATTCACGATATTCTTCACCTGAATTTTTAACAATGCCAGGATGGGTATTGCCCAACACTACATAAACTGCATCAGGATGTTTTTCAATTATTTTCGGTAGGGCTTTCACTACGGTCTCCAAGCCTTTGTTTCTGCTGATAAGTCCGAATGTTAAGAGGATTTTCTTTCCTGTTAATGATGGTATTTCTCTTACAGGATTCACAATTGGAGCTTCCAAGTCTGGAACGCCATGTTCTATTACTTGGATTTTCTCTTTCGGAACCTGATAGATATCAGTTAAAAATCCAACCGCTCTTTTGCTCATTACTACCACTTTTGAGGAGCTTTTGACTACTTCCCTAATGATTGCTTTTTGCAAAAATGTAGGAGAATTTAAAATGGTGTGTAAAATTGAAATGATCGGTTTTTCAATTTTATTTAAAAAAGGAAGCACGTATATGCCACTTTCGCCTCCATAGATACCAAACTCATGCTGAAGGATACAGGCATCAACATCGCTATCATTGATAAAATCAGCTGCTGCATTGTAATCACCCTGAATATTCTGGCGAATTACGAATTTCACTTCTGAAGGATATTTGTATTCGTTAACATCATCTGAATTGTTCATTGCGATGACCACGCTTGTTTCAGACAAATGTTGATTGGTAAAATTAGCGTTGATTGCTTTAATCAAATTCTGGTTAAAGGTTGCAAGTCCACACTCACGAGGAGGATATGTTGAAATGTAGGCAATTTTCATAGTTTCGGTAATTAGGCTAATATTTTCTTATCTCTTCTATCACATCGCAACAAAAAGATTGGTTACAATGGATTTTTCGGAAAGCAAATTTTAATTGTTGCAGATGTAATCGTTTAACAATAAAAAAGAAGAGTTGTTTTACTGATTTAAAAGATTCGAACTGAGTTTAAATCCTTTTTCTTCAGCATTTATATGAGGTGTTGTAATGTACGTCTATTTTTATGAGATATTGCGGTTTATGTTGACAAATCTGGCAGAAACATGAATATCAGATTTTAGTAAAAAAGCCATTACAATTAATAAATCAGCTAATCACCTGATAAACAAGTCGAAAATTAAAAGAATAAAAATAATTTTGTTTTTAAACTCTTAAATACTAGATTTGCATCCCGCTAAACAAACAAAATGTCCATTGACATTAGTAAGTTAAGTATGCCCAGCTGGCGGAATTGGTAGACGCGCTGGTCTCAAACACCTGTGGGAAACCGTGCCGGTTCGACTCCGGCGCTGGGTACAAAATCACTTACCGTAAGTTCAACGTATGTTGGGCTTACGGTTTTTTTATAAAAAGGTTAACTAACAATAACGTGTGGATCAAGCGTAAAAGTTGGGGATAGCGTATGCATATATCTTTGATAGTCTGAAAATGAAGAATTTCACATTCCGTACTCCCCTGAATTGTGTTGTAAAAGCTTTGATTTTAGCATTGAATGATTCTGCAGGTGCATTGGTGCTTCCGTTGTCAAAATAAATTAATATCGTCTCGTAGTTGTTCTGAATGGTTCTTGCTATTGTATTAAATGATTTGAAGCCTAATTCTTCTATTTTGTTTGCCATAAGGCCAATTTTTCAAAAGCAATCATCCTAGATCTGGATATAACCTGAACAGCAGTTCCGCTCTATGGTTTTGCGATGGTGCCAGGTTCGCTTCTTTTTTGAACAGCTTGGGGCCATTTCCGCCGCTTCAATTTCAGAAAGCAAGCTTTGCCCGTAATGGAAAATCCCTAACAGAAACTTCCCCGTAAAAACTTTTTGACAAAAGCTTTTCATCAGCAAACTCCTTTGGAATGGTTTTTTTCGCTACGTTAAATATAAGTGGGCCCTTAACCGCTTCTACCTTGTCAAACTCAAAGTAATCGCTAAGCCCTTCTGGAATTATGAAGGAAAGTAGTGCGGAATCCAAAAGTCAAGTGCTTCCTCCAAGATTAATTAAATTTTACTCCTCCCAACTTTTACGCTTGATCCGAGATCTATCAACCATGTAAGCATTAAAGACGGACAAAACAACAAAAATCACTGTACTCCGCTGGAAATTTTGAACGTCTCAAGATAGTACTTTGGACGTTTCACGATACCTAGATAGACTAGCAATAACTAATTTTACACCATAAAAATTTTAACAATTATGGTAAAGACAGTTTTAGTTACAGGGACTTCAGCAGGAATCGGAAAAGCAACTGCTATTTTATTAGCACAAAACGGCTATAATGTTTATGGTGCGGCACGCAGGACAGAAAAAATGCAAGACCTGATAAATTACGGCATTAAGCCTATTGCATTAGACGTTACAAATGACGAAAGCGTTACGGCTTGTGTTGAACAGATTTTTAAAGAAGCAGGAAGGATTGACATTTTGGTAAATAACGCAGGTTTCGGTTCTTATGGTGCAATTGAAGATGTCACTATGCAAGATGCAAAATATCAGTTGGAAGTAAACGTGTTTGGTGCAATGCGTTTGACTCAACTGGTAATACCAAAAATGCGGGAGAACAAATACGGTAAAATTGTAAACCTCTCCTCGGTTGGCGGCAAAATCGCGTCTCCGCTAGGCGGATGGTATCACGCAAGTAAGTTTGCGATTGAAGCATTAAGTGATGCAATGCGATTGGAAGTAAAGCAATTTGGTATTAACGTAATTGTGATTCAACCGGGAGGCACAAAATCAGAATGGGGCGACATTGCGGTTGAAAGTTTAATGCGAGTTTCGGGTAAGACAGCATACGCCGGATTGGTAGCAGCTTTTGAAAAATCGTTTAAAAAATTGGCAGGTAATGTTCCCGAGCCGATTGTAATTGCGGAATTGATCAAAAAAAGTATTGAAGCAAAAAATCCGAAAACAAGGTATGCTGGTGGTTATATGGCAAAGCCGATGTTGTTTTTACGAAGCATCTTGTCTGATAAGATGTTTGGTAGAATATTAATGAGCCAAATGAAATAAGGTATCTTTATCAGTATGCAAAAAGAGCAAAAAAATCGCAGTATTATCTTGCAGGCTTGTGAAGGCGATATACAGTTCGGTCATACCCATTTTGTCCATGATCACGTATTGGGCTTAATCATGTCTGGTATAGCTGAACATTATACACCAGACGGGCTTACAACTTACACGGCAGGCACAGTGTGTTTGTTTAAGAGATTTCAATTGATGAAAACAATCAAAAAACCTTTCGATGGAAAACCATTTACTACCATCAATATTTTTTTAGACCAAGAAACCCTGAAAAAATACAGCTTGGAGCATGATGTAGCAGCTGATGGAATTTACATTGGCGAACCAAATGTAATGTTAGAAAATGATGAGTTTATGAAGGGCTATTTCAGTTCACTAATGCCCTATTTTTCACAACCGGAGAAACTAACGCATACATTAGAGTACGTCAAAACCATTGAAGCTCTTGAACTTTTGCTTCGAAATCCTGCATTGAAAAACTTATTGTTTGATTTCAGCAAACCACACAAAATAGATTTGAAAGCATATATGACCAAGCATTTTTCATACAACATTCCGTTGGCACAATTTGCTAAACTGACAGGAAGAAGCTTGTCTACGTTTAAGCGTGATTTTCTGGAAATTTTCAGTACAACACCCGAAAAGTGGTTACAAAAAGAAAGATTAGCGCAAGCACATTTTCTGATCACACAAAAGAATAAACGTCCGTCTGAAGTTTATCTGGATTTAGGTTTTGAAACCTTGTCACATTTTTCTTACACGTTCAAGAAACAATTTGGGCAGACACCAACAGAACTGCAAACACACATTAAATAGGTGTTTCAAAAAATTTTCAGGAATATGCTATTCTGAAGACCAACGTCTCTGTTGGTGGATCACTACCATAGCTTAGACGTACCATTTTACCAAAAAAATCGTTTCTCAAATATTCATCTCATTTACAATCAAAAAACGGTGAAATAATGATAATGTGGGGGTTATTCCAAAAGTGGCCACATGTTTTTTTGCAAAGTGGCCACATCTTTCGCTCCAAAGTGTGCACTCTGTTTCGCTTAAAAGTGTTCAGTTGACTGATTTTAAGGCTTTTTGAGGCTTTGAGACTGCCTTCTGGACTCGTTGTTCGTCTAGTATCTAGAAAAGGAATCTGAGCTTGTCGGAGGGCTTAAAAACGGCGGTTCTTTTTGTTGCTTGCTCACCTGTTTATATAATTGAAATCTGCCGTTACTTTGGCGGGGATCCTGTGCTTTTGCGGAGCAAAAGCGACATAAACTAGATACGGCGTACCTGAGGTCAGGCTGCTCGAAGTTCTGTCTGATGGGGAGGTACTAAAAAGAAAAAGCCCTGATCGGGCTGGACAGTTTGGAACGAAACAGAGTGGATACTTTTACTGAAATACACACTTTGTTAATTGAACTGTAACAAAACTCCTTTCTATGAGACAAAGGACGTAGAGATGTCGCGTAAAAGACGTTAAAAATTAACCTTATAAGCCCTATTTTTGGAACAAAGAAATAAAGTTCATGAACAAATTTGAGATTGCAGAGAAGCTAATAAAACTAAGAAAACAAAAAGCCTTAAGCCAGGATCAACTCTCACACAAGTCTGGGGTGGCCGTACCATTCAACGAATAGAAGCGGCGAAAGTAACTCCACACCTTCAAACCCTTTCATTGATTGCCGCTGCATTAGAAATTGATGTCGACAAACTTACTGTTAGTGATCAATCATTAATAGATAGGTCCAAAAGAAATTGGCTGTTGTTATTTCATCTCGCACCTATAATAGGCTCCATTTTTCCCACTGGTAGTTTACTCTTGCCTTTCGCATGTTGGCTGTATAAGCGTCAGGATGATACCGATTTTGACAGCCATGGTAGATCTATCATAAACTTCCAAATTAGCATGTTGATTTTATTTGGTATTGCATTGGTCCTAATTTTTATTTTCACGCCAGCTGCTATATTCCTTATATTTGGTTCTATTATCTTAAACGTGGTCTTCGTATTACTTAATTCTTGGAAAGTATCGCAAGGCAAACCATTTTTCTATCCATTTTCCATTAGGTTTTTTAGAAGAAAAGCCATGCCATTATATGCAACTTCGCTGGCTTTCCTACTTTTTACAGGAAGCCCAGATTTAAAGGCTCAGCAAATTAAAAAGATTGATGGCAGTGTAATCAGCACTGATTCTCTTCGCAACAAAATCTTATTTTTAATGGATAAAGCTAAAGTTAAGGGCCTTGAACTAGCAGTGTTTAATCAAAATAAAGTAGTCTATAAAGAGGCTTTTGGTATCGGCAATGATGCAGGAGTGAAACTACATCCTTCTATGAGCATTTATGGTGCATCTTTAAGTAAAACCGTATTTGCCGTATTGGTATTAAAACTTGTGGAAGAAGGTTTACTTGATCTGGATAAGCCTCTGCAGGGATATTTACCAAAACCCATCTACGAATATCCCCAAAAAACCAAATGGCAGGATAATTATAACGATCTTAGAACTGATACGCTTTATAAGAGGATAACTGCCAGAATGTGCCTGGATCACACCAGTGGCTTTCCAAATTGGCGGTGGGGCAATTCCAACCACAAGCTTTCCGTTGCTTTTGTTCCTGGTAGCAGATACAGCTATTCAGGAGAAGGGTTGGTTTATTTACAAACAGTAATTGAAAAGGCTACTGGAAAGTCTTTGGAACAACTCATGAAGGAAAAGATTTTTACCCCGTTTAAGATGGAGAATTCCGCTTATACATGGCAACCAAACTTTGAGGCTGATTATGCGCTTGGATATAACAATGAAGGTAAAGCCTATGAGAAAGACAAAGATAATGAGGCACGTTCTGCAAGTACCCTGGAGACTACCCTTGATGATTATACTAAATTTATCGAAACTATATTAAAAGGAAGGGCGCTTAAAAAGCACTCCCAAAAAGAAATGTTCAACCCACAGGTACGTTTACGTTCCATTAGCCAATTCGGCCCTTTGTCTCAGAAAGATACCAGTGCGAATGATGGTATATCATTAAGCTATGGACTAGGTTGGGGCTTACTTAAATCACCGTATGGTTGGGGGGCATTTAAGGAAGGCCATGGGGATGGATTTCAACATTATTGTATTATTTTTCCTGAAATAGGCACTGGCATAATTATAATGACCAATAGCGATAATGGGGAAAGTATTTTTAAAGATCTACTTGAAATAGCGATTGCCGATAAGTACACGCCATGGAAATGGCAAAATTATATTCCTTATAACCAAGGCTCATATCATGAATAAAAAGTTTAGAAAATCCCAAATCGACTCTCACAAGATTAGTCGGAGCAGTATTAATTTGGAAAATACCACCGTGAACTTTTGCATGCAAAAATAAAGAGAGTCATATATCATATTGGTATTGAAGCAATTATACTAAATTCTGCTATATATTGGTTCGACTTCAGTACGTCTGGGGGCACTAACCGGGCTCATGCCCGAAACCTTAAAGGGTTGCTCGTTAAAAAGCAGCCCTTTTTTTGATTTTCAGTATGTTATCGTTGCACGTTGGATCAATAAAAGCGGTTCGAAACATATCATCACCCCATACCAGATTATCTTTGAACACCCCTCTAATTAGCATATGCTTCTGTGTGATGTTGTTCTTCTCATAGATTTCATAAAGATTAAGCTCCAGAAAAGCAGGATTGGATTACAATGATCGTTCCGCATAGAGAAACCGAAAAGGAGATGTTCTAATGCCTTAAAATCAAAAAATTATATTTCTTATTCTGATGTGTTTTTAAAGTGGGCCAATTTGCTGTAAATCTTGTGCTGGAAGGTCATTTTCTTGCAAAACCATCTTCTGTGGAGGATTGACTGATCAGATGCAGGAAAGATTGATTGGAAAATGAAGGGAAGGAATCTGGGAAGAGTGGATATATTTGGCTCAGTCTTTACGATTCCATCAAGACCGGATGGTAAAAGCCGGTTGCACAGTTTGGAATGAATTCTGGTGCACACTTTTAAGCGAAATCCCCATATTTACCAAAAGATGCAGTTGGATATCCTACTAGAAGCCAACATAATAGTTGGAATAAACAGCATAAAGCATATAATGCTGATATGAGGCAAAAATTGAACGACATCCACGATATAGGACAAGCTGAAGGTTGGAATAAAAAACAATACTCTGATGCAATAGAAAATTTAAGAGCAGGAACACGGCAAAATTTAAGAACAGGAAAAATTAAATGTCATTAAATATTATGTATTACGAATTAAGTGAATTTTATAAAAGAGATGTATATTTCTTATATGATGAAGAAAACAATATTCAGATTCGAGAGTTTGAAAAAGGAATTAAAATTGATGTTGAAAAAGAATTACTTTATCGAGTCGATAAAATAGATGAATATCTTTCTGAATATGATATTTTGCCCACTTTCAATGCACCTTTAGTCAGTTTGAAGTTTATTAGTTTATTTAAGGATTTAGAAAATCACGAAATTCAATTCATAAATATTACAATTATTGATGATAAAGGAAATATAAATAAAGACTTTTATTTACTAAATGTTTTAAGGGTTTTACCTTGTATGGATACGGAAAAATCAATTGTTGAGGAAAAAAAATATGGTTCAGCAAGTGTTATGACTATAAAAAAACTATATCTAATACCAAATTCGTTAAATAATTTTTTAATAGTTAGAATGGAAGAAAAAAAATCTTACATAATAGTAACAGAAGAATTTAAAAAACGGTGCGAAGAAGCAGGTTTAAAAGGAGTTGACTTTATAGAAGAAGGACACAGTATTTATACAGATATTTAATCCTAAAACCGCTTCGCTCGAAGCGGTTTTTTTTCGCTCCCTACTAAAAAAAGAAAAAAAGGGGCAAAAAAGGTGTGGCAAAGACCCGTATTGTTACCGGGGATGGTCAAACAAAAGAGAAGACTATTGACGGCCTGTCAGATAGCGGTCTCCATAATCACATGCGTGACCTGCGTACGCTGTTCAATGCCGCCTTTAATAAGTATAATAACGAAGAGTTGGGCATTTACAAAATCAAACATTATCCGTTTAAAAAGTATAAAGTCGGCTCTGCTCCGCTTACCAGAAAAAGAAACAATAATTTGGAGGAAGTCAGAGCGATAAGGGATTGCGTAACTAAAGCAGGAAGCTGGGCTGAATTAGCAAAGGAAATTTATATGCTTTCATTCTATTTATGCGGAATGAATGCAGTAGACTTTTATCATTTAACAGGTGGATGATGAACACCGCACAACGGACATCTATATTGAAAAAGATTGGAGTATCGTTGATGAAGTACAGATTAAAGTCATCGACCTATTAAGAAGGTTCGATATGAAGATGGCTTCAAAAAAAAGAAGGAAGCATCACTAAATAAAGCTGCGTAAAATTGACACCTGTATGGTTTAGTTTTTGGAGCATGCAGGTTTATCAACTATTGAAAACCTTAAATTTGATTATTAGGAAAAATCTGATCTTATTTTCCTGACTCGCATTATTGCTACCAGATCATTTCTGGCGGGTACCATTATGAAAATCCCCTGCCAACTTTTATTGTCGGACTCGGAGTTTGGATGTTATTTCTTTACCGGCTCGGACGAAACAAAAAAGGCTGAGTTCAATGTAGCGTTTTCAACAATTTAATCGTATAAATAGCGACGGGGAGGATGTTGTCAAGGATACTTTCTTCATGTGCGGCAAATAAGTTTTAAAAAAATTAATTATTTCATAGTAGTGACAGACACCAAATGCCCGATTAGCGGGAGTTAACTTAAAATATTAAATACTATTACCTAAGCTCAATATAATATGCAAGCAAAAACAATATTGACAGTTTTATTAATAAGTGTTGGAATAGCCGTCCAATCATGTAAACGAAATAACCCAGTTGTTCCAAAAAGCGAGCAAACCGTTCCGAAAATTGAAGATATTTTGAACGGAAATGATCAAAATCTGATCAACCTACTAAATAAGGTACGGGGAAGCGTTGGACGACGTGGCCCGGGATCAAAAACAATTTGGAGTAGAAAAAACGATTATGGTTTAGGACTTTATATAAGCGCCAACCATGTTTATAACATATCCGGATGGAATTCCCGAAATGCCAAATTCTTTGACTTATCGTCCGAAAACACGGGCATTTTTGAAACATCGCAAATTCCTCCGACTAATGGAGGTATCGATTTAGGTAATACACTGGTGGCAGATTTCCCCCTCATTCATTTTGATATTTCATCCGGTGCCACTAATACGACCCTACTGCCGGCAGAAGATTTTTATCTAGGAATAATTGATAATCAACGAACTCCGCAAGGTCCTTTTCCGAAACACCCTGAACTTGTTAAAACGTCTGAACCATTGCAGCTATACGATCCCGAGCATAGGACAAAAGCAACCCAAACATGGAATATCGCTGTGGCAGGCGAAAAAGTCATTGCAGTTGGTTATCCTCAAGATGATATCAACTACCCTAACGGAGCAGTAGCTTATGGAAAAATATTGTCCAATAAAGAAGCAGCGGAAGCAATCCAAAAATTGAAGATTGCAGGCGATGCCGAAGGCGATATCCCGTATAATGCGAGTGCCGAATTCTTTACAGAAGCGCAAGCGATCGCTGGAATGAGCGGAGGGGGCATATTTAACTCCTCGGGGCAATTATTGGGAATTATGGTGAGAGCAAGCGATAAGGAAGGTGCTCCTAAAATCATAAGAGCAGTAAAAATATCCTATATTAAAGCTGTCTTAACAGAATTTTATAATGGTTTATCCGAAGTAGACAAGATCAAAGTAAGCTCATTTATAAGGGGCGAATTATGATAAATTGGCAGATTTAACCAAGGTAAGCTGCAACCTCCTAAATACAGGGTATTTCAGATGTCTGCCAAAATTGACATCTTTGAATACCAAGGAAAACCTATACTAATGAGATTACCAATTTTTATTCTATTGCTGTTGGGCTATAGTTTAACAGCAACAGCCCAACTTACAGTTAAGCTATATGAGGATCCCTTATTTACGCTATAAAGTGCATAACAAAATAGAATGGCTACTATGCCAATGATCACAAATCCTTTAAGATTGCCATAATCTGGATAAAGAATTAAGTTTCCGTTTAGTTGTTCAAATTTATTGCGTTGAGACATTGGCATTTCTATTGAAATTTTTAATTAATTTAAAAACGGTATAACTTCCTGCAAAAGCAAATGCAACATCTGCCAGAAGTGCTAAAAAATCGAAATCTGTACTCGTACCGCCCTGTTGTGTTGCCAAATTGTATCCACTAACTTTAGTGTAAAATTTTAACGGGAAACCGTATTGGTCTGCGCCGTCGGCATCATAACTTAAGCTTAAAGTGGACCAAGTGATGATGCCAAAAAGTAATATTCCTCCTAATAAAATTTTATAGATATTTTTCATGTTGAACAATGTGGTAATTAAGCTAACAAGTTTCTTCTTTATTGTCAAAACTTCCCGGCCGTTTTTTTTTCAATTTATCTAGTAAAGCATTATATCCATTTGCAATTTTATACTCAAACTCGTCTTTATAAAGAGGAAAAACGCTGTAAATATTTATAGTTTCTTCGGCTGTTTTAATTTCGGTAAATTCTTCATCAAAAGTTACGGAAGGCAAAATAACCAAACCTACATCATCAGTATCTCCGCTATAGGGTTCCATTTCAGTAGTGGCTTGTAAAGTATGGCCAATAGCCAGCCATGTATCGTAATGATGCGGAAAACGAGCGGTTTCTTTAAGCATTCCTATTATCCAATCATTCTCTTTTTCGCTCGGAAATATTTTGCCAAACTCAATGGCTTTAGGTAATAAAATCATCAACTCGGCAAATGTGTAAGTTTCAGGGTTTTCTACGCCGTCTGGAACAGTCATTTAAAAACAAACTATCAATTAAATATTGATTTCCGGAGACAGAAGATTTAACTAATGGAAATCAGTTTGCAGAAATATCTACGGAATTACTATTTTACATCTGTAATTTATTTAATAATCACCAAATGCCATGAGGCTTAATCTAAATTTCATTCTTTTTTTTATTATTACCTGCTTTACCGCATGCGGCCAAAGACCTGCAGATGATAAAATTGCTGGGTATTATATGTCGAAAAAAACGGGCAACATGGTGTTTACCAATAGTAAAGAAGAAGATATTGCGGAATATCCTTTTACAAATATTACAATTGAAGAAGATGGAAAGAATTTCGGTGCCTATGTGGTTGGTACCTACACCAAACGTGGCTTAATCAATGATAGAGCGGAAATGATTATAGACACCGTTTTTGATTATCTTGGAATAGTCGCTAAAAACGTACTTTGGGCTGAGAAAAATAATAAATACGGCTTTGTAGATTTTTCCGGAAAAATTATAGTTCCTATAATTTACGATTCAATAGACAATACGTCAACAAATGGTTTATTTGCCACAAATAAAAACGGAAAATATGGCTTCATTAATTTAAAGAATGAAGTAGTAATTCCATTTAAATTTCAAGATGCAAAATTCTTTGTTGACGGGCTCGCTTTGGTTAAATTGAATAATAAGTACGGCTATATCAACACATCCGGAAAAGAAGTTATCAGATGTATTTACGATGAAGCCGACCCACAATTTACAGATGGGCTGGCTCCTGTAATGCTTCAAAAAAAATGGGGTTATATTAATAAAGAAGGTAAAATAATTGTACCATTTTTATACGACAGCGCAACTGCTTTTTATAAAGGTATTGGCCAGGCTTACCGGAAAGATGAAGCTAAATACTACCTCTTTGATAACAATGGAAAGTTAATTAAAACCAGTAAATCAGCAGTGCTTTAATAGTACGGAAATATTTACTACTCCTAAAAGCATAACGGAGCAAAATTTTGGTTTCAAAAACAGTCCGTAATTGCGTTGTTAGGTCATAAAAGAATATTTTCCCTAATAAGGACGGTAAGTTAGAAGACTCATAATCTTTTACCCTAGATGTGTCGTTAAGATACCTAAGTTTTTCATAATTATCTTAACAATTCCGATGTCATATTCCTTCGTTATATAGTGGTATAAGGGCGATTTTCACCAGATCTTCCATAAACTGGTTCGATCTTAGTACGTCTGGGGATACAAGCCCTTTTTACGCAAGTAAAGAGGTTTTTTTAGTTTAAAAAACTGGCCTAATTCTAAGGTCGAACCGCTAGGGCAAGAATCAATTCCAACTGCATAACTAACTAGTTATAACGTTACATATTGCTTAAACGAATGACTAAAGTGCTGTGGTTATTTGAAGCCGAGCCGTAGGCAATTTCACTCCTTTGATTTACAATCTGCTTATAGGTTGAAAATATGACTATTTACAAAGTTTACACTTTTATTTACAAATCAAATTCGACATGATAAAAGGTATCGAAGTATTTTCGTTGGATCAATACTATATAAATTATGAAATTCGTATACACATTCGTTCTGATGTTCCTTTGTCAAGGACTGTTTACAAAACTTTATGCTCAAGAAAAGAAATATTCTCCTGAAGTAGAGTCCAAAATTAGAGCTGTTGAAAACAACCTCGGTTTTTGGATAAGCATTGAAGGGGAACCTAACCTTACCCTCAAAGACAGGATGAATTTTTATCATGTCAAGGGTGTTAGTATTGCAGTAGTTAAAGACTATAAAATAGAATGGACAAGAGCTTATGGTTGGGCTGATAGCGTTGAGCAACGTCGTGTTACCACAGGTACATTATTTCAAGCAGGCTCCATCAGTAAATCCCTGAATGGTGTTGGAGTTTTAAAATTGGCTCAGGATAAAAAACTAAACCTCAATACAGACATCAATGATTATTTAAATACATGGAAGTTCCCATATGATTCATTATCAAAAGATAAAAAGATAACACTTGCAAATCTGCTCAGTCATACAGCAGGTTTAAGTGTGCATGGTTTTCCCGGCTATGAAAGAGGAGATACCATTCCTTCACTGGTACAAGTCCTCAATGGCGAAAAACCAGCCAATACTGACGCTGTGCGCTCAGCGTTTGAATCTGGACTTAAACATCAATATTCGGGTGGGGGAACTACGATTTCTCAATTAGTGGTACAAGATGTTACAAAAAAATCTTATGATACATTTATGTGGCAAAATGTATTAAAGCCCATGGGTATGAAGAATAGCTTTTATACTCAGCCCCCACCGTCAAGTAAACAAAAGTTTTTGGCCTCCGGATATTATGCTGATGGTAGGGAGGTAAAAGGAAAGTATCATATTTATCCGGAACAAGCTGCTGCTGGATTATGGACCAACCCAACAGACTTGGCTTATTACATCATTGAAACGCAATTATCATTACAGGGGAAGTCTAACAAAGTACTTTCGCAAGAAATGACTAAATTAAGGCTCACACCATATGTTGACAAATCTGCTGCGTTGGGTGTATTCATCTATAAAAGAGGGGAACAAACTTTCTTTCATCACAGTGGTTCTGATGAAGGATTTGTAAGCCAATATTATGGCACCATGGAAGGTGGCAATGGCGTAGTTGTGATGGTAAATAGTGATAAGGGAGCTATTACAGAAGAAATAATAAATAGTGTTGCAACTGTTTATGGCTGGAAAGGTTTTTATAATCCACTAAAAAGACCCAAGATTATTACTGTTCCACAAAATATCTTAGAAAGCTATGTAGGTGAATATAAGCTTAAGGTGGATGATAAATTTTATATCAAAATAAGCCTAGTAAATGGGCGGCTTGTTTATTCAGAGCCGAGTTGGGACGGATTTGAATTATTCGCAGGCGCTGAAAACGACTTCTTTGCCAAAGAAAATCCTGTTGGTATTACATTCAATAAGGATGCTGCAGGCAAAGTAATTGAGCTGGAATATCACCGCGGCTCAAGGAATGACAAATTTAAAAAAGTTAAGTAGTTGGTTAGTTCTTCTATTGAATTAACGTGAGTTCGGGATAAGAGGAATATTGTTTTTGGCCTGCTTTTTAGATGTGCATCCTCATTGCTGTCCTTCATTATTTGATAGCAGCTTCAAATATGTAAAAATCCTTCCACTGTGCTCCGCTTCGTGATAGTTAGCGGCTTGTAGTGCATGGATATGATTTTTCACTTGAAATCCGATGGGTAACTCAAAGGGCTCATAGTTGATAAATAATCTGGATTCCAGATCAGATTCAAGGTGGTTAACTGTTTCGATCAATAACCGTTTCACCTCATGAACATCTGGGATAGTTTTCCAAGAACCTGGAGACGATCCAATTTTGAAGGACTCCATAAATTCATTAGTGATATACATTGGCAGTCCGCTACGCATATACATATGTCTCTGTTGAGAAGTGATGCAATGACCAATTTGCCAAATTACATTGTTGTTAAAACCTTCTGGAATTTTAAATAATGTTTCGTCATTACATGTCTCTATTAATTGGTATAGCCTATTCCTGCTTGCTCTTAAAATTTCACATTGGAAACGTTCATTAATCATCTAAATTGGTTTAAGTCCTTCGTCACGGAAAAGCCGTAATGTTCCCTAAAATAACCTTTTGGACATTAAAGTTCAAAATTTATATCTTTTATAAATCTACGCATAAGAATTACATTGATTGGACAGTTTATGTTAAGCTTAATAAATCCATGCAAGCCTATTTAATAAAATATCGTTCTAAAACACTACGCAACATGTAGACCTAGGCGTTTCGTGTTCTATCAAAAAAGGTTGATTTTTAGAAATGGTATCTAAAGCTCAAGCTAGTAGAAATACAGATCATTCTAATCAACTATTTGATCCGTTTATTCCTCTAATAATCTTTTGGTCATAGCAGCTATATTAGCTAAATTATCCTCACTATTTCCAGTAGAAATATATCTAATCACCCCCTTTTTATCAATCAAAAAACTTTTTGGGATTGAACCCTTGGCGTATAGCTTGAATATTGATTCTTCTAGATCGTTACCAACATTGAATGTAATACCATCCTTTTTTAGCTTGTTCATTTTTTCTCTAACGACCTCCATTGTTTCACCCTTTGCTATTGGCAGCAAAACAAAAGCTGAGTTTTTAAATGGCACAATCAACTTTGAAGGAAAATCGTAAAATTCCATGATGCACGGTGCACACCATGTAGCCCAAAAATTTATTAAAACGACTTTGCCACGCAAGTCCGATAGTTTAATTTTCTTTCCTTCGAGCATAGTCACCTCAAAATCTTTTGCAAGGTCATTTACTTTCAACATGTATTCATTTTTTTCTTGAGAGCTAACAATTTTAGCTTCATTGTTACTTGTTTTTGCATGTGCTAGTTTCTCTTCCTCTGTAAATAAAGAAACCATTACAATAAATTCTTTGTCTCCGATTTTATCGCCGAACTTTTGTGCTAGCTTAGCTCTAGTTTCGGCTGAGACGCCTTTGCTCATGCTCTTTATATATCCTTTTTTTCCATATTCATCAACCTGCGCCTTTGTGGTGATTTTATCATTAATGATAATTACATACTCAGGTTTTTTACTTTTTGTTTCTTGTCCATGCGAAACGTAAACCGTAAAGCAAAATAGGAAGCACAATATTTTTTTCATCAATCAATTATTTCGATAAACTTTGCTACAGATCAATACGTATTAGATGTTATTCAACAAACGAGGATTGTCTTGCATAATACAAGGTAACAATTCTTTTGATTTTTCTTTACCAAGTCGATCTGGAAAGGAATCAGCGTGAAAAATTACCTTTCAATAAGCAAACAACCTAATCTATAATCTGTGGGAACGTCTTGGTGGTTAGATAAAGCATAAAACATCGTGGGAGATAAGGAGTTTTTAAAAGAGCGAGTCTACTTTGAAGCCGAAGATTTTCTGACAAATACCTGCTTATCCCATAGGGATGTTTTTCCATTGCTGATTGGTTTAGTCAGGTAGATTAGCCTATTGTTTTTTAATATGATTTCACTATAAGGAGCATGGAACTCGGTATCTTCTGGCATAACGAGTTTTCCATTTTTAGGGAATGCTTTATAAATATCGCCGCTCTCCCGCTTTTGCACATTACTGGTCCAGTCTATAATGTTCGCATAACCATTCTCGAAAGAGATTTCCAGGTGCCTAGTTGTTTTCTTATCCACCCATATCCCTTTAAAAAGCTTTTCCTCTTGCTGTTTGGAGGATGATTGAGCATGGCTAGATGATCCATTCAGCATTAGAACGATTAGAAGTGGAATATGCTTGATGTAGGTCATCATTGGTTTAAATCTGTTATATAAATTCATGTTGCATATATCAGGAATGTACTGTTTTCCATGTCATCTAGCGTTTAGCTCCCTTCGGATGAAGGTATTTCAGCTGTCTTCCAATAATGACAGATGATATTGTTTATTTATTCTGATTTTGGCTTTTTACTGGTTGTAAAATAACAGGTGGCCGCTGATGTGGAGTTTTGTATTCGATAAAGCCATTGTAATGGTAGGAAAGGTTCGATCCCTCTCCGCATATGGTAAAAAAGAGGCTTTTTCCTAGTTGTATCGCATCAAGGTTGAATTTGTTCTTTGAGTGCGGAGCTAATTTCTGATATTGGCGGAGGTAAGTTGGGTCATTGTATTGGTTTTGCATGTAATGGATCTTATTCTCATTAGCTTGACGGGCGGTGTAAAGATTTTGTTTTTTGTTAAAGAGATAGTTGACAGCTCCAGGTGCAGCAAAAGTATTATAATGTTGGTTTGCATAGATGATGTTGCTATTTATCTTTTTATCCTGATCATATTGGTTTTTCATATCGAGGATTTCCTTCCACTGTTGCTCATCCTTACCGTTTTTCTGTTTAAGATAGCCCTCCTCTCCACCGTAGTTCGAGAGTTTGATCACTTCTCCTTTTTCAGTAGTTAAGATCATGGCAGCAAAGTCTTCATTTTCTCGTTTGGCAGCATTATAAACAAATATAAAATCGTTGTAACCTGCCTGATTTATATAGGTCCACGAAGTGTTGATTGAAATTTTTGATCTGGAGAATTCGGGCGGAATAGTAGATAAGCGGAATTGTTGCATTTTTCCTGTATTCAGGTAAACAAATGGTGAACTGAAACAGTTGGCATCTTCGTTGAATACTGGTCTGATGCTGTCATTTTCCAATTGTGCGAAGGTTCTGCTTCCACGCTCAAAGCCAACGAAGTTAATCCTGGTATTCTTTGCCAGAGATGGGTTATGGTGCCCAAACACTTCAAACAGTTCCTGATGATCTGCAGAGAACAGCAGTTGATCTTTCTCGAATCGATAGGTGCCAAAAACTAAGGTAGCATATCCATACAAAAGGTAAGTGCCATCTTCGAACAAACTAATCCCCGAACTGCTGCCATAACGTCCCGCATATTTTTTGTAACGGGGATCGTTCAACTGTTGTTGTTGTGCTGATGCTCTAACCATACAGGATAGACAAATTAGCATTATTATTGGTTTGATCATCGAGTAAGTTTATTTGTTTTATTAACAAATTAGGGAGTTCTCTGTTTGTAAGGAAAAAAGATTAAGGAAAAAGATTAAAGAGCAAAGATTTGAGACTAAAGCCTGGATGCAGAGCTGGTTGTTCGTAAAAGATAAAGCTTAAAGATTAAAGCAAGATGTTACGTATTAACTTCTCTCTGGACTCATCAAGTCTGTGTATGCTGCAACATTGAAATATTAAAAAGTTGAAGTTTTAAACCCATTGATATTTTTTGCACCTTGCCATCTCAACGATTTTAACTGTTACCTCCATGATAGAAGTACTATTGAAGAACAAGACGATCATACAGCTGGACCCGCTGAAAGTGCCAGTTCCGCATGAACTTGATTTCCACGTCATGCAGCTTGTTGATTATTCTCCACAGGAAACCCACTGGTTGCAAACCACTTATGCTATCGATCTTTCGATCCTGGCCAACTATGAAGACATCGAGATTAGCTCGCACTTTCTAGCAAGTGCACAACAAATTGCCTTCCATATCTCTATCCCCTATTACAACCAGCAGAAGGTATTGGTAGAAAGTCCGGTATTTTTCATTATTTCCAAAATGGGCCTGTTCGTTTTTTCAGGTTCGGAGGTGGATACTTTTTTCAACAGAACTTATTGGTATAAGTTTGCTCAGTTGCAGGATATATCGGAGGCAGATGACATCTTAAAATTTCAGATTGAATTTATTGCCGATTATTTTGCAGACATCACAGAAAGCGAGACCAAAAAGATAAAGGTCTTGGCCAGTACAATCTTGATCGACAGGGAGTTTTCGAATGACGTGATGGATTTGATCACCCGTTACAATTTCAACAACCTATTGTTGAAGGAATCGTTGATCGAGACCACTAGGGTATTCAATTTATACAGAAAGGCTTCTTGGGAAAAACATTCTGGAATCAGGGAAGTCCTAGAAACAGAGCTCAATGACCTTTCGGTAGTCTCGGACTATATCCAGTTCAACTTTGACAGACTCGATGACCTGAAGGAAAACGTGGCTAATAAGATCGATCTTGAACAGAACTATATCTTCAAAAGATTAACTGTTGTGACCGTATGCATTTCGCTGCCAACTTTCATTGCGGGACTTTACGGAATGAACTTCGAGCACATGCCGGAGCTGAGGGCTGCCTATGGTTATCCAGTTGCAATAGCTGCAATGGTATTGTCAGCGGTACTTCCCTTTCTTTATTTCAAGAGAAAAAAATGGCTTTAACTATAAAAGGAATTAAGGGGAACTCTGGGCAAAAGATTTTCCGGTTACCTCTAGTCCAGAATGATGTGAGCAAAGAATGCAAAAAGGTTTCTGACTTACCTATACATACAATCAATAGACTGCATCAGTTTTGACTACAACATTGCGACTTTTGGCTACATCCTATTGTTTGCAATGTTTGAACTTTGTAGTAAGAAAATGTCAAAACATGGATTTAAAGAATAGTACCATTCTGCTTACAGGTGGAAGCAGCGGAATTGGTTTAGAATTTGTAAAACAGCTTACCGAGCAAGGGGCCAACATTATTATAACGGGACGCAACCTTGCTTCGTTAAAGGAAACGAAGCAGCTGTTTCAAAATATTCACATCTTTCAGAGCGATGTGAGCAGTCCAAACAACATCAGGCAATTATACGATGATGTTACCCTTCAGTTTCCTGACCTGAACATCATCATCAACAATGCTGGAGAAATGCGGCTGATCGATTTGCAGGATATCAGTATGGATCTGGAAAACATTACACGTGAGATTGATACTAATCTTTCAGGAACGATCCAAATGGTGCAGCAATTTTTACCCCATTTATTAAAGAAGAAATCAGCCGCGATTGTTAATGTTTCATCAGGCATTGCATTTATGGCCTATTCTGCGGCACCTGTGTACAGTGCTTCAAAAGCTGGCGTTCGTGCCTATACCCAAGCCCTGCGCTTACAACTGGAGGAAACTAATGTAAAAGTATTTGAACTGATCCCGCCGGGCGTAAATACCAATCTGCAAAATGATTGGGTGCTACCACCTAACCCTTCGATGATGATGGACGTTGACAAAATGGTAAACATTGCTATTAAAGGGCTGCTAAAGGATAGCTTAGAGATAAAACCATTCCTTTTGAGTGTGATAAAAGCAGCGAGCAGAATTGTGCCTAATCTGCTTATGAAATTTGGGCACAGAGAATTTAAGAAATTTAAAGAGCTTAATCACCAACAAAAAATAATTTAGAAAATGAAAAAAACGATTTTGGCCATGTTCCGGATGTTGGCATCAATGGTATCTTTTAAGCAAAAGCTGTCGCCAGATCAATTTATACGTGTATGGCAGTGTGATCATGAACTTTTATATGCTTCATCAAAATGGTAAAGAACATCATTTCCCTATTGCTGTTGATTATTTCCGTATCGCTCAGTTTCAAACATGCCTGGGACACTGCACACTATAAAAAAAGTCCGGAATCATTACAAATGATGGAGGGTTTAGGGATAAGCGAGCCACTCATTCCGTTCTTTGCTTTCTTGGCCTTGGCAATTGGTGTACTATTACTCATTCCCAAAACATTTTTCATAGGAAATATGCTTAACGCTATCTCCATTGTTTTGATTATGGCGTTTGCGCTGAAGGCGGGAAATTTTAAAATTGCATTAATAGAAATTCCGTTTTTAATCATGCCCTTAATAATGATATGGTTAAAGTATCCGTTTAAAAATTAAACTAAATGCAATATGGCAACCTCCCAACCATACAGGATCAGTTCTATTACACAAATACACCGTTTGATGGGACTAGAAAAACCCCATCATCCATTGATCAGCATCGTTGACCTTAATGGGTTAAAGAACGATCAGGATATCGATGCAGTAGTATTCGACCTTTATGTTATATCTATGAAAAAAGGATGCGACAACCTGATATATGGGCAGCAGAAATACGATTTTGACGAAGGGTTGATGGCCTTTATATCGCCAGGCCAGGTACTGCGCGGAGATGAAAATGGTGTACCACCAAATTTAGAGGGCTGGATGCTGTTCATCGATCCCGATTTTCTTTGGAACACCACGCTTGCGAAGAAAATAAGGAAATACGAATACTTTGGCTATTCAACAAATGAGGCTCTTTTTTTATCTGATAAAGAAGAAAATGTGATCAATGATATTGTGAAGAACATTCGGAATGAATATAATTCTAACGTTGATAAGTTTAGTCAGGATATTATTATTTCTAATCTGGAAACATTGTTAAATTATGCTGAACGTTTTTATCAGCGTCAATTTATTACCCGAAAGATCAGCAACCACCAGATATTAGACCAGGTGGAAGGCATATTAATGCATTATTTAAACGACGAAGCTTTATTATCACATGGATTGCCGTCTGTTCAATACATCGCTGACCAGTTAAATGTATCTTCGAAATATTTGAGCAGCCTTTTGAAACAACTCGTTGGACAAACTACTCAACAGATCATTCACGAAAAACTAATTGATAAGGCAAAAGAAAAGCTGTCGACAACAGAATTGTCGGTAAGTGAGATCGCTTATCAACTTGGCTTTGAACATTCGCAGTCGTTCAATAAACTCTTCAAAAGCAAAACAAAGCTTTCACCACTTGAATTCAGGCAATCTTTTAATTAAATTTGATTAATGCAGACAGGCGTTTCATTTTTAAATCAAATAAGGCAAAACGACAAACTACCGATAAGGATCATATCACCTGAGTTTGGGCACCTTACACCAGCAGAGGCCAAAGCTTATGTTGCGCCGCATCGCACACCATATTATTTTTTCATGTTCATGATAGATGGCCAAGGCCATCATCAGATAGATTTGCAGCAATATGAAGTGAGCGGCAATGAGCTCATTTTTGTAACGCCTCACCAAATTCATAAACAGGATGCTGTTACCAAAGGCAGTAAGTTCGTGAAACTGGGCTTTGATGAATGCTGTCTTTCGCTGCTGCCCAGGCAATATCCCTTCCTACTCGACCCGTTGAATCACTCAAAGGTCAATTTTAAAATTGCAGCTGCAAAAAGGATCAAAGCGATCCTTGCCATGTTGCTGGATCTATTAAAACAATGGCACACAGAAGTGGAACTTATTTTGGCACATCTGAACAGCTTACTTTCAGAGGTCAATGCAGCCTATTTTTTGACCGCAGGTTGCCCAATCCATGATAAAATTGCCAGTTTTACTACATTTAAGACATATATAGATGACCATCTGACCGAGCAACATAACGTTAGCCAGATTGCGAGGGAGCTGGGCATAAATCCCAACGGCTTATATAAGCTTGTGAAACGTTATTCAGGACTTTCTCCTAAAGAATATATCACAAATCGATTGATTCTAGAAGCCCAGCGACGTTTATATTATGGCGAGAATAGCTCTATCAAGGAACTGGCTTTCGAACTCGGCTTTAATGATCCCGAGTATTTCTCCCGGCTCTTCAGAAAAGTAAGTGGACAAACCATTGCAAAATTCTTGCAAGATCTGTCAGGGAAATAGTTTGATATGCCCGGCTTTCTTCGTAGGACTTTAATGAGCTTTGTTTACAATAAAGCTATATAAAATGGACAAACATTTTGAAACAATATTAGTAACAGGTGGAAGCGGCCTAGTAGGTGCTCGTCTGTTGCCACGATTAGCATCGGCAGGGAAAAACTGTCGTGCATTGGTACGGGCTAGCATTTCTGTTCCTGCTACGGTCACGATAATAGAAGGCGATCTCTTTGATCCCGAATCGCTGGAAGCAGCTATGGAGGGTGTAACTACGATCATACACTTGGCTGCTGTATTTCGCTCCCTAGATACAGACTTGATTTGGAAGAGTAATTTGGAGGGCACGCGTAATCTCATTAATGCAGCAAAAAAGGTTGCCCCCGATGCTCACTTTATATTTGCGAGTACAAGCCATGTTTACAATGCGAACAATCCTCATCCAGGTCATGAAGATGATTTAGTCGATCCGCAACATGCCTATCCTGCCAGCAAGGTTGCAGCAGAGCAAGAATTACAAGAAAGTGGCCTGAACTGGTCTATTTTACGCTTCCCTTTTGTGTATGGCGACGGCGATGGTCATTTGGAAGAATTGCATAAACACGTAGTTGCAGCTAACTTTCATCCGGCTATGCGGATGAGTACAATCCACCATCGAGATATTTATACAGCGATCATAATGGCTTTAGAGGGAATTATGCAGGGCCGTATTGTTAACATTGCTGATGAAGCGCCAACATCGCTTTATGAGCTGCTAAAAATTGTCGGTGAATCTATGCCCTCATCATCCGAACCACTCATCAATCCTTGGTATCTTCATGCTGACAGTTCACTTGCACGTAGTTTAGGTTTCCAACCTTCAGTTAGGACCGTTTACCAAGCATTACAGGAAAACTTGTTGTAATTCTTGAATTAATGGCTAATGGTTCATGGCTTGGATTCATAGGTCAATGGTCAATAGCTGATGGTCAATAGTCTAGATGGTTATAAGACGTTTATGGGCTTAACAAATTCTTCTTTTATTTCTTCTTTAATAGTATATGTTATACATTTTAGGGCCAGAAGGAGCATCATTGGTTCATTTACAGCAAATCAAGGATACGTGTATTGCTGATTTTAAATCATTCTTTAATTATGGCGACTACAGCAAACAAAAGCATTTTACATCTGTTATTAAAAATCAAAAACTAGCAAATTTCCTTTAAGCTAAAGTAAACCAGCGACCTAATGGCCACCGAAAATTCAAAAACATCAGACTTGGCCAAACATGTAATGGGAAAGCTCGAACATAGCAGACTGTCTTATTCGTTGCCGCCTTTGAAGATCCTAGAAGATCTTTTCGAATGTCTTTTCTATGCGAGCATGAGGACCGAGGAAAGCGATCTGATCAAGGTAGCGGTTACGTTAATCGATCCATTAAATCCGGATCCTAATCCGCCAAAAAAAATTGTTTCTGAACGATGGTCATGTGTGAGTTTTGAAGATCGCATTATGCTAGATATAAAGTCGCTTGTGAAGCTTTCCAAAGCCGCAGATCCATCTGGTTCTTCTTTGGCAGTTTATTATGATCAGGATGGAAAGCTTTTCATCTGGGGAATGATAGATCAGGCCATGCACTACCAAAGCTTTCTCAACTACGAGTCTGAGTCGGGATCAGAACAGCCAGGTCTCTTTCAGGTCTTTATTAATGATATTGGAACGCTTAATGTGCTTTTCGATTACGAGCTACTTGCTACGCTAAAGCAAAACATCCTTGTGCCTAGATATCTTGATGTATTTACGATAGGACCGGTATCAAAGCTTTTGAGAAAAAATGCAAGTTCGATCAAGACTGAGATCAAACTCTTCCTGGAGACACAGCACATTGAAGAAAGTTTTTCGGATTGGGAGGGTTTTATTGAAGGGATATGGACACAGACACTATCTAGGCTTTTGTTGAAGATCCAAAATTACCAGCACGGGGGCGCAATCCTGATCTCCGATGACATTTCAGATTTGGATGTAAAATATCGCATCCATTATGAAAGGCTACATCTGGCTATGGCCAACTATGTAAAGGAATCTATAAACAGTTACGTTACCGAAAGCAGAATTGAGGCTAGGTTACATTCTGGAAAGCATACGATCACGAAAAAACTGTACGTTGAAGAAGCACTTTCTTCTTACGCCAAATCTGAAGTTGCCAACGAGATTAAGGGCTCAGTTAGCTTTATTGCCTCTCAAAGTTGCGTTGATGGTGTGGTTCTCTTTGGTCAAAATATGGTAGCCAAAGGTTTTGGCATCGTGATCAAGGCAAAAAAAATCCCGAGCAAAATATTTGTTTCACCAACTGCAACAGCCACTCCGAAGTCGCTCATAGTGGCAGACCCAAAACATTTTGGTACTCGTCATAGGTCTATGATATCGTTCTGTTGGAACCACCCTGGCAGTTTAGGTCTGGTTATATCACAGGATGGAGAGATCCGTGCCTTTTCAAAGATAGACGACAAACTGATTATGTGGGAAAACATCAAAACTCAACAGTTTCTGAAAAGCAATAAGCTGAAAAGCAGACAAGGATCATCTTTAAAGGGAGATTGAGCTCGATTTGACTTCCCATCTAATTAATTGATGCAATGATTTCTTCAGCAAATTCCACTGTTATACTCTTATAGCTTGAATACTTATGTCGATAAACTACTGGACTTCTATTGCCTAGTAGAACCAAATAATCTATAGCGGGAACGCATCAAGCTCATTATTTACAAAGTTTACATTTTAATTTACAATCCTAATTCCTCAGTAAGAAGGATCTCAAAGTAATTTCGCTAGATCAATTAAAAGCAGCTATTTGGAAGCTAATGATGGAAACATTTGGTTGGATCTATGAACATGTTATTGCTGCTTAAAATCATTTGTCAATTATTGTTAACCCATACAATTTACATATCATGAACAAAAAACTATCTATCAATTACTTCATCTTAATTATTACTCTTTTAATCTTCGGTTGCCATGGGGATTTAAAAGAGGAAAACAAAGGCAAAACAATTGCAAGTTCTGCATCCTTGCATGATGGGGATGAGAAATATATTAAGATCGATATAAAAGAAAGTGTTGTGACATGGAAAGGTTCTAGTCTGATGGGTTCAAACAGTCATACAGGGTATGTTTATATCTCCCAAGGAGAATTGGAGATTGAAAACGGTCAACTTATAGGCGGTATGGTTGAAATCGACATGAATACCATTGAAGATGAAAAGCACGGCAATAATAATGGACTTGTAAAACACTTAAAAGATCCTGATTTTTTTGATGTTGTAAAATTCCCCTTTTCTACAATTACCATTACCAAGGTTGCATCAATAAATGGAGAGCGGAAGGAAATTACAGGGAACTTGACCATTAAAGGGGTCACTAGCGCAGTTACTTTTCCAGCAAAAGTGGAAGTTAAGAACGGGATTGTGAATGCGAATGGCAAGCTAGTGATTGATCGAGCAAAATGGAATGTTAAATATAAGTCAAGAAAGTTCTATGATCTTTTAGCTAATCAAGCTATTTCGGATTCTATTAAGTTCGATATTAAGATTGTTGCAAGGAGATAGGGTTGGTTGATAGTTCATGGTTCATGGTTTGGATTCATAAGTCAATAGCTGATGGTCAATGGGCTAGATGGTTAAATAGTTCATGGTTTGGATTCATGGGTCAATGGTCAATAGCTGATGAATGGAGTGGGGCTCTACTTGATAGATCCTTCCTTCTTCAGAAGACAAAGTGTTCAGAAGGACAAGGCGTATAATTAAGTGATACTTCAGGGTTAAATTTAAGTTTTTGAAATTATAAGTAATTAAAAGAAAATGATTAAATACATGTACAAATATGCTTTGTTTTTGATGGTAGCTTTTTGCACTTCCTGTGGGCAAAACAAAACAGAACTCTCAAAAGAAAATATCAACCCGATAGCTATCGGGTCTGCAAACAAAGGTGTAAATACTTCTTATGGCCCTCAAGTTATTACCAGAAACATTATACAAGACAGAAAGGGTAATATTTGGATGGCTGCATTTGATGGTATTTTTAAATATGATGGAAAATCTTTTACTAATGTCACCAGTAAGATGAGTTCTGCCAGGTTTTTTTCTGTTTTAGAAGACAGAAAAGGCAACTTGTGGTTTGGTTCTATTGAATCGGGCGTTTATTATTACCCTGCAGCTTCGATCAAAGCAGGCTTAAAATCCTTTAAAAACTTCACCACAAAGGATGGACTTCTTAATAATGAGGTTGGTTGTATTTATGAAGATAAAAGGGGAAATATTTGGTTTGGTGTTTCTGGAGGGGCAAGCCGGTACGATGGGAAGTCGTTTCGAAATTATATCATAGATGGGAATACAATGAATGAGGATAAGTCAGGGAAAACTTTTGCGAATAGGCCTCCATATGAGGTTACTTCCATTATTGAGGATAAAAAAGGCGAGTTTTGGTTTGCTACGAGAGGGAATACTTTTATGTATAATGGAAATACATTTAGTGCTTTCAGCTATGATGGCAAAGCTTTTAAGAATGTTCGTTCGATCATAGCAGACAAAAAAGGAAATATCTGGTTAGGTGGAGCTGACGGCCTCTGGCGATTTGACGGCATTAAATTTACCAATTTCACTAAGAAGTTTGTTGGTTATATCATCGAAGATAAAAAAGGCAATATATGGACTAGTTCAGAAAGTGCTACGAGCAGGCATTGGGCACTTTCTCGTTATGATCAAGGTTCCCTATCAAATAAAAAGCCGGTTGTTAAAGAAATAGTGGCAGATGAACAAATGGTTTTTGGAATTTTAGAAGCTTCTGATGGAAATATCTGGTTTGGCACCTTCAATGGGGCATTTCGCTATGATGGAAAGACTATTGTTAGCTTTAATGGTAAAAAGGTAATGAAGTACTTTATGTAGAGAACTGGGTTGATAGTTCATGGTTTGGATGCATAGCATGATGGTTCATTGGTTCATTGGTTCATTTGGCTACAGGGCTTCCTTGTCGCTCCTCAAACCTCTTCAGTTGGGAGGAAGCTGAATTCATCTAGCTTGGTATGTGGTTAGGTTTTGCCACAGATGTACAGATTAAATTGATACTCACTGATGCTTTGTTGACTTGCAAATGTTTGTTGGTTGAAAGGTGATTAATTGATATAGGTTAGCTATATGTAAGATTCAGTTTAGCTCCAACATAGCTCTAGTCATCCTTCGTTCATCTTACGTTCATCCTACGTTCATCCTTCGTTCATCCTACGTTCATCCTTCGTTCATCCTACGTTGAGAAAGCACTTTAATATCAAGAAGGCTGGGAGGAATTGGTTCATTTGGGCATGGTTCATTGTTAATGGTTCATAGTCTGGATGCATAAGCATGATGTTCAAAGACATTTTTCATCGTCTGTACTAAAGGCATCCCTTTGGGCAATCTTATTAAGCTAGCTTTGCTGAGTTTCGTAAAAAGCAGAACGGAATGAGTGGTGGGTTTCTCTTGATAGATCCTTCCTCCGTCAGGACAAACCAATGTCTAGAGAAATCTAGTTTGGATGATTTTTCTGTTTGATCCTTAAAAAAGGATACGCTAGCTCGTATAAAATTACGAAAATAAAGTTACAAAAAGGGCCTCTGATTTAAACCAGAGGCCCTTAAAGGCTTAATGAGCTATTGATCTACAAATTACCGTAAAAGAATGAACTTGGGTCATTTACACGATAAAAGCCACCAATTAAGCTTGTGTTAGCTGGATTGCTGCTGGAAGCCCAGTCAATTTTGAATGGTCCACTTAACATGTAGTTGGTTAAAGGCAAGAGCTGTGTTGCACGCGTTGTCCAGTTTCCACTGTATACCGGGGCGCTTAAAGTGAAGGTATCCCCAACTCTGGTATAGGTGTAATCTGCCGTTGCAACAAATGCAGATGTACCGGAAGTATAGGCTACTTCAACATGTAGGCCATCGTTTCCTGTTAAGCTCAAGAAAGTTGAAGAAACTCCTCTACCAGAGGTTACGAAGTTATTTACCATGGTATTGTATACTGTGGTAAAGCCAGAAGTTACGCCAGAAGGTAAACCTGCAGCAGGGATCGTCATTCTTCTATAAGTATACGATGATGGGAAACCAAACATCAATGATAATGGCGTAATTGGTGTTGCCGAGTTTTGAAGGTTATACCTCGCATCGCCAACCATGATGTAATAGGTCTTGATTACGGTATCATAAAACAACTCCCGGAAAGAAATGTTATTGTAAGTTAAATAATTACTCAACGTCAGTTTGTTGATACCATAGGCAAAAGTGGCTGATTGTGTTTTCACCTCTTGACCATTAATGTAGCTCAATTTCAAGACCTTAGAAGATGGATCAATTGAGATTGCTACTTTTACGTCGCCCGAAAAAATAACATAAGGGTATTTGTTTGCTGTAACATAAGCTGCGTTTGCATCTAACATGGTTTTGAATCCACCGGCTAAAATGCTGCTTGATTCAGCTTGGGTTAGCTTAATCATCGTCATTGGATTTCCGTTAAAAATACCATTCATTTTAAGGCTATCGCCAGCTACTGCTGAGAATGCAAATTCAAAATCTGATCTCAATCCGGTGGCATTAGCTCCACCACTTACGCTACCATCAGGATCTGAGGCCAGGTGTATATAGCTGTAGGTATCGAAAATCAAAGTAGGTGATTGCAATGCTTTTAAGCGATATGTGCTTTCTTTTAATGTTGTAGCAGTGTTTGCATTAAAATCAGAAAGCATATTTACTTTTCCATCTGCATCAAATTTAAAGTAGAAAGCGTAGCCTTTTCCTCCTTTTGGATAAATCATCGCTTTCCATCCATTTGTTGCGGCTAAAAGCTTTGCTTGGTCTGCACTTAATTCAGCAGCTAATCGTGTATCGGGATCATCAAAAATCGGATCCTCATCTTTCTTACAACCCGTTATAAATCCTATTATAACCAGTGATATATATAATAATCTATTTTTCATGAAAATTTAATTAGACATGGTACCGAAAAAGAATGAATTATTGTCGGCAGTTTTGGTTAAGCCAACGTACTCTGTTTTAAAATCGCTACTGTAAAAATATTTGTAGGTAAGCTTATTTTGAGTTAAGTAGTTGGTTAAGCTTGTTATTCCTGGAGCGATAACCAGGCCATTTGCATCGGTAGCAGTTAGTGCAAGGTTGATATTTCCGCTTGCATCTGTAGTTACGTTATAGGTAAAATTTGCACTAAATGCAGTGCCTGCTGCATTGGTATAGTTTACTCTTAAGATAGCCTGACCAGCGGTTGTATACACTAATGCAAAGTTATTTAATACTCTATTAGCGTTTCCTACTGCTGCTAATCCGGTTTTAGCGGCATTATAAATTGCGGTAAAATCTGACGACATCCCTGGATTGCCATCAGGATTTACGTTAAGTAAGGTATATGCTTTTCCGAAACCTAAATAATCTGCAGGATTAGCAGGTGCAGTTTGATTAAGGGCAGCCTGTACGCGGTTTTGCAGTGCATAAACATCAATATTCCATACTTGTTTAAAGTAACTTACTACCAGATCTTCTTTTTTGCGAATTTGTGCGACTGCAGTTGTACTTGGATTTGCTCTTAAAATTGCTTCATATCCTTGTTTACCTTCTGTGAGCATAATTGAAACCATCTCAGCAAAGTCTTCACCTGGAGCGGCCTGTGCATATTGGGTAATGAAACCATTGGCTGCAAATACAGAACTGTTATTCCAATCTGCCGTATAACCAGCTGGGGTAATTAGAGGAAATTCTTTTTGATAAGAGGTTGTTTGATTAAGGATGTGGGTAAATTCGTGATGAATTGTTTTTAATACTCTTTTAGCAACGTTTCTATCGGTATTTAAAAAGTTATTTACGTTGAACAAGGTCACTTTTATACCACCTTCAGCTTCACCCAAGGTAACGGTTCCACCAGAATTATACTGCACACTTCCCACAAGAACATAGTTTTTTGGGGCATATGTTTTAATAAAATCCTGACCAATTTCTGCTGTGTAAGGGTCTATCCATGCATTTCGAACCATTTCCATCAATGGCTGGACATTTTCTATTTTGGCTGGGACCAGTGTTCTACTGTTATCGTATTCTGTACCATCCCAACGGTATTTCACACTGATGTTGTAAGGTTGTGTAAAAGTGGTAAATAGCCAGTTATCTAAGGTAGACTGTGGCCATGTATCACCACCTAAACCAACAATTTGGCGATCTAGATTTTCATCAGTTTTTTTGCAGCCTTGAGCCAATACGAGAACAAGGGCTAGCCATACTATATAATTTCTTTTCATCTTATAATTCAATTAAAATTAACGTGGATTTTTTTCCACTCCTGATAAGACAACCTCATCTGGCAATTGCCAAAGTTTTCTTTTATCGTTAGCTGCAAGTTCAAACGGATTACCTTCAGCATCAAGATGGGTAACTGGCAATTGGTATCTCAGGATATCCATCCAACGCATGCCTTCAGAAACAAATTCGGCACGTTTTACATCAAGAAATGCATAAAGATAGGCTTGTTTTGTATCGCTGGTTCTAGCTAAATAGTAGGCTTTGATCTTTGCATCGGTTAAGCCGTTGCTAGCTACAAATCCGGTTATCCTTGTGCTTAGCAAAGTGTTCATATCTGCTAAGGCTTCAGTATATTTATCTTGCATGATGTAGGCTTCTGCTCTGTTTAACAATACTTCTTCTGTAGTAAACAGAGGGATCATGTTGTATCCCCTACCTGTAGTTGCGTTGATACTTGTTCTTACAAAATGTTCGTAAAGTTTAGCCACATAATAAAATGTGCTAGAATTAGAGTACTTCTTGTATGCTGAAAAGGAAATACCAACTGGTGCCGTGATTGTATTTAATCTGCTCTGAGAGAATGAATAAACTGATCTGGCATAATATCTAGCACCCCATGAGGTGGTTTCGCCCAACAAAAGGTTACCTGGATTAGCGGCACTAGTAAACGCCTGAGCGACTTCTGATGAACCACTGAAGTTTGCATAAGAAATCCATGGTCTTACATTGGCCGCAAAGTTATTGCTCGGAAAAGCTAGGTTTGCATATTCAATTACCTTGGCAGCATTTCTTTTCCATAAATAGTAGCGTGTAGCAAAAGCATAGGCTGCTTTTTTGGTAAAATGATATGCAGGAACAGTGTAGTTATTATCACGGATTAGTGGCATACCTTCTAATAAATCTTTTTCTACTTGACTATAAACATAAGAAACGGTTTTACGTTCATAGTTCTTAAACACCACTGTTTCTGGTTCGGTTACATAAGGAATACCCGGATCGGTATCTGCTGTAGCTGGATCGAAGGCTTTAGAATAGAAGGTAACCAACATAAAATGGGCATAAGCTCTTGCCACTAATGCTTCACCTTTTTGAGCGCTATATTCTTGTGGGTTATCCGCTTTTGCGATGGCATCTAATGCTTGGTTAGCTACGGCAATAGCTTCATAACAGCTGTTCCAATAATAGGTTGGGGTATCTTGACCGGTTCCCTGAACTTCTTTCCAAAAATAACCATCGCGATTTGGTGCAAAATCCTGCCCTGTGGTGCTGTTGAAAGATGGATTATCAGACATTGCTTCTGCCAATGGAATATAGCTTGCGCCAGGATAGGCGGTTACCAGAAACTCAGAAACTTTCTGTGGTGTATTTAATGTTGTTCTTTGATCTGGTGCTTGTTCCAGGTATTTTTTACACCCTGTACTAAAAGACCCAATCGCTATCAATAGGTATATAGATATCTTTTTCATTTCCTCAAAAATTAAATTCCAACTTTTAATGTTAATGTAAATTGTTGTGGGATAGGTAGTGCAACACCGCCAGAGCTGAAGAATTCAGGATCTTGTCCCTTAAGTTTCTTATCGGCATAAATTAACCAGATGTTGTTCCCTTGTAGTTTAAAAGCAACGTTATTTAAACCTAAACGCTTCGTTGCCGATGCAGGCAGGTTATACATTAACGAAACTGATTTTAAGCGAACAAAGGAACCGTCTGCAACTCTATCACTAGAATAATTATAAGCGGTGTAAGGATAGGTGCCACTCAATGCTTTCTTCAATAAATAATCTGAGATTGATGGGGCATTGGTATAATTTTCATCTAATGGCAATGTCCATCTATCTAAAAATTCTCTCGGCATTGCATCTGTATCGTCGTAACCAGTAGAATACACATTATTTAATCTGATTTTATTACCTGCCTGGTAAGATACAAAGAAGTTAAAGGTGAAGTTTTTATACTTGAAGTTATTGGTTAAACCACCAGTGTACGGTGGATCAACAGGGCCTTCATACTTTAAATAATTTGTTGTTGCACTTTGTATGTAAACATTGCTGCTTAGATTTCCAGATTCATCAATAAACGTTGGCACACCAGAGGTATTTAATTTCTGGAAGTCGATAGAATATAATCCCCTAACTGCTCCGCCTTCTTTTGGACCACCTTCAGGAATAATCAGGTCATAAATTCTCGGGCTATTCTTAAGGTTAGAGATTTTATTCACGTTATAGCCAAAAGTGAAGTTTGATGTCCAGTTAAAAGAATTTGTTTTAATCGGTGTAACGCCTAAAGTTAGCTCTACACCATGTGAGTTCATGTCTGCGTAGTTAGCATATTTGCTGTACTCTCCCCCAATTCCTGAAGTACGAACCAGGCCGATCAGATCAAAACCTCTTCTGTCGTAATAATCGGCACTGAAAGTTACACGGTTCTTTAGGATCCCTAAATCGACACCGATGTTGGCTTCATATTGTTTCTCCCAGGTTAATTCAGAGTTCTCTAATCCATCTAGCACTATCCTTGGCTCAACTTCTGACAATCTAGGGCGAAGTGTAGTACCATTAGTTAAAACGATAGATGAGTTTGTAGAACTACCCATACTTGCAGTTAAACCGTAACCTCCCCTAACTTTTAAGAAACTGATTTGGCTGATATTTTTGATAAAGTCTTCTTCATCAGCATTCCAAGCTGCACTGATTGTCCAGGTAGGCAACCATCTAGCGGTTTTACTGATTCCCAAACGATTACTTCCATCATACCTAAATGTACCATTCAAGATATATTTAGAATTGTAAGCGTAACTTCCGTTGGCAAAAAAGGCGGTATAGCGGTCATACAATTGGCTCATTCCATAATAATTATAGTTGGCCTCTAACAACATTTTAATGATGCGGTAATCTGTGTATGGAACACCACCTTTATCATATTGGTAACCATAACCGTTGTTAAAGCTGTTCTGTCTATTCGCAAATTTCACCTCTTGGCCAACAAATCCACTTACCGCATGTTTTCCGTACTCATGTTTCCATTCTACCTGGTTCCTTACGTTAAAACTCAAGAGATTGTCATCATTTCTGTTATAAAAACCACCTTGCGGCAATACACTTTCTTTATCGATGATAGCAGGATAATCTGGGTTATCGTATAAATAGATGTTATTATTGGCAATTGTACTGTTTGGCGCATAACGATAAGCGTTGGCCATGTTAGCATATTCTGTGATTTTGTGTTCACGCGTACTTTTTACATATCGCATGGCTCCTACGGTTTTGAACTCGAAGTCTTTGATGAACTTATAGTTAAATTCGCCCTGTAGTTTTAGATCCAACATATCCAAATCGATATAATTGTTTTTCAGCTCGTTAATAATGTTAAATGGTGCATAGTTGAGTGTGAAATATTCTAAGTTTCCATTTTTATCATAGGCTGTCATTGTACGACTTGTATTTAAGGCGTAACTGAAAGGGTTTACGTCAAAATCTCTGGTGTATTTACCTTCAACTACGTTACTTGAACGACCCAAAGTACCTGGAGCACGTTGTTGTCTAAAAGCACCTGTTGCCAAAACACCTGCTGATATTTTAGGAGACAGATTATAGTTTCCTCGCAAGTTCATGGTATATCTTTTCACATTATCAGCAATACTCCAACCGTTATCGTTATAATAACCCATTGAAAAATAGTGTTGAGATTTTTCTGAACCTGAGGAGATACTTACTGAATGTTCCTGAACAAATGAGTTTTTGAATAAAATGTCAAACCAGTTGGTATTTGCGGTTGCATATCTTTGAAGGAAAGCAGCTCTACCTTCTGTTGTATTTTGAACTCCAAACTGACCTGATGTTGCGTTATAGGTGTTGATTTGCTGATACATTTTCGCAAAGACACCACCATTTGAGCCGTTTACAATATCGGCAGATAGACCACCTTTACGAAAAACTTCTGCGTATACAGACATTTGATCGGCAGAATTCATGATGTTATAAGAGTTGTAGCTTGGCTTTAAGAATGTAGAGAAATTACCACTATAACTAATTTGGGTATTACCCGATCTCCCTTTTTTCGTAGTGATTACTACTACTCCATTCATTGCTCTTGCTCCATAAAGTGCGGTAGCGGAAGCATCTTTCAAGATATTGAAACTCTCGATATCATCGGCGTTGATACCTGCTACCGAGGAACCAATGAGGGTAAGTGCATCGCCACTTGATAATTGATCATTAGAAATATTGACAATATCTTCTAGCACTATACCATCAACAACCCATAATGGTTTGTTTTCGCCAGAGATGGAGGTTGCTCCCCTCACTCGGATTTTAGGTGCGGCACCAAATGTACCAGAAACATTCTGTACGGAAACACCGGCTACCTTACCTTCTAACATGCGGCTGATATCGGTTATTCCATCTTGTTTTACATCTGCTCCTCTAATGCTGGTGGCAGCTCCTGTAAACAACTTTTTATTGATGTTCTGATATCCTGTAGAAACGATGTTCACCTCTTTTAACTGTGCTTCATCTTCTTCCAGGGTAACATCGATCGTAGTTTTTCCATTAATTTCTACTTCAATGGTTTTAAAGCCTACGTAACTAAAAACTAATGTAGCACCTTCCTTAACAGAAATTTGATAATCACCTTTTTCATCACTAGAAATAGCATTCTGGCTTCCTTTTTCCCTGATTGCAACACCGGGAAGCGGGGCTCCATTTTTATCTCTTACCTTTCCTACTATTTTAACCGCAGCGAAATAATCGATGACCTTGTCTAAAATGGACTTCTCTTTGGGTTTGATGATAATTGTTTTATCCTCTAAAGAAAAAGTTAAGTCCTTTCCTGCTAAGATTTTGGTCATTACTTCTTCTACGGAAGCATTCAAAAAATTAGCATCAATGGTTGTTGTGGTTTTAATTTTACTAGAAGAAAGTAGAACGTCATAACCGGACTGGCTTCTAATTTCCCTGAATATTCTCTCCAAGGTTACATTTTTTTCTTTTAATGTAACCAATTGTCCAAATGAAGCCGCGCTTACCTGCATTAATGAGGCAAGCAATATCACCGTAATTAACTTCATAACTAATAATGATTTGGGTATGTAGCGCCGATGCGTACATAAAATTCTAATATAAATTTTGTACATTTAAATGTCTGTTTTTAAGCGAAACAGTATTGTTTAAGCACTAATTAGTGTTTCGCGGTCAATCCAAGAAATATTTTTTTTTGATCGTTGTCCGGTTTACCGGAGGCGTTAAGCAGATAATTGGAAAGGGGTGTTGACGCACTCCTTTTCTCTTTACTGTTAACTTTAGAGGTTAGTTGTTTCGTCTAGGTTTCTTCATAATGGCTTGGTTAGGTTTGTTGATCTGTTTATTTAAGTGGTTTATTTGTAATAATGTATAGTGTTACTTTAATCTTTGTAAACGGTAATTTTTTTTGCGTTGATTTCAAACCGCACTTCGCCAGTTTGCTCAAACTTTCTTAATATTTTAGAGATTTTATCGAAACGGCTCACGGTTCCGTAGTACATTACCTCTTTTGCGGATGGATCGGCATAGTTTACTTCGACATTGTACCATCTGGCTATTTTACGCATGATACTTTCCTGCTTCTCGTTGACGAACATGAAATAACCCTTTCTCCAGGCCACAGCTTCCTCTACATTACTTTCTTTAACATTAATTCCATTTGCGCTTACAATTGATTGCTCTCCAGGTTCAAGCACCTCAACATTGTTTGTTCCGTTTTGAGAAATTCTAATGCTTCCCTCTAGCAGTGTTGTTTTGGTAACGGGCTCATCGATATAACTGTTGATATTGAAATGTGTACCAAGTACTTCTAACTTTTGCTTGCTAGAGCTTACAATAAACGGGCGAGCTTTATCTTTAGCGACCTCAAAATAAGCTTCACCACTCAGTTCTACATGTCGTTGCTTGGATGATGCAAACGAAAGTGGGTATTTAAGCGATGAGGCTGCATTAAGCCAGATGTTACTTCCATCGGGCAATCTGATTTGCCACTCTCCACCATTAGGGGTTGAGATGGTATTAAATTTTGTAGAATCAAGATCCACATTGCTTTGTCCCGTTATCGTATAAATTAATTGTCCATTGGCGGTTTTGGTGATCGAAATTCCATCTTGGATGGCGACATCGCCATTAATAGCATCTGTTAAAGAGATCTTTCTTCCGTCGGCGAGGGTAAGAATTGCTTTGTTACTTCCTGGATCAACATCAGCTGTAAATACGTGAACATCTTCTTTCCTATTTACGTAATAAAGAACAGCAATTGAGAAGGACAACAATACGACTGCTGCTGCCGCCCATTTATAAATGCTGAAGGTGATATTTTTTTTAGGGAGCTGAGGTTTGTCTGCAGCTAAAATTTTATTAAGAACGACGTTCCATTTTTCTTTATCTATATCAGCAATAGCTGGTTCTTCTTCTAAAAGAATCAGCTTAGTAATTTCGTTTGCAACCAATTCGTCATTGTTCACCGCAAACTGATGAAGCTCTACTCTTTCTGCTTCAGTTAGTACGCCCAATTCAAATTGTTTTAACAGATAATTTATTCTCTTTTCCATAAGATTCTATACTAAGAAGCACGAAAGTGAAATTAGGACTATCGAATTGTTTATTTTTTTTTAAAAAAAAATTAAATCACTATGAAATACAGGAAGACAAATGAAATCCCATGACTAACAAGATAGATTCTAATGCTTTTTAAAGCCGACACAAGTGAGTTTTTAACCGTATTCGGCGACAGATTGAGTATTTCTGCTATTTCTTGGATATTTTTACCTTCAACCCTACTTAACAAGTATATTTTTCTCCGTTGATGAGGTAATTTATTAACTGCAACGGTAACCAACGCATTAATTTCATTTAAATTAATCGTGTCAATAGTATTATTGCTACTAGTTTGTTGGCTAAGTCGTGCATTTTCAAGAATTTTCGTTTCTCTTAACGACTTGCGTAAATAGCTGAGGCATTCATTAGAAACAAACTTATAGAGATAGGCTTTTACATTTTCAACTGCTTCGAGTTTATCCCTACTGAGCCAAATACGTAAAAAGGTATCTTGAATGATTTCTTCAGCAGCAATCTCTGATTTGGTAAACTTGAGTGCAAAACTTTGAAGAATGGGTAGGTAGTTGAAAAAAAGCGTTGTAAATGCTTTCTCATCGCCAGCTACAATCCTTGCGACTAATTCGTTCTCCTGATCAAGTTTGTTTGCTGCCATTAAAAATGTTTCGTCTCTGTATCTAAGAAGTAGGATTGCTATGCAATAGGAATTAGCAGAATGTAAACTTAAAGTTAATTTCAAAAAACTCAAATTAATTCTGTTAAATAAACTTTTCGAGTTTAGCTGGGATTGGCTAAGGTGTGGCAATCGTATCGTAGTTGAGTTAAACTTAAGCGCAACTACCCTCAATTGCTAGTGATTTGCATGCCTATGCTTGTCGAAATATCTTTCCTTCGTTCTGAAAAAAATACATCCATACTTTATATAGCTTTTACATCCCTTACAACTTATAGGGGTAAAACGTCTTATGAAAAAAGCTTAATGTGCCCTGTTTTGCTGATTTTGGGGCATTTACCTTTACTATTATCACGGCAAAGTGCCAGCTCCTCAAGAACATACAGGAGATAACGCTCATCTTAACTTAACCACAATGAAAAGTAGAACTGGATAATTCGACAGCAGGTCGGCACTACCTTTTAAAGCCGCGCAATGCTTATAAAAGCCTAACAAAAAAGGCGGATTCCGAAAAGCCTGAACAAGAGTAGGAAACACAATAATCCCAACAAACATGAGTAATTTAATTAACGAGAATCTCGAAACTAGCGGAAACCTGACAAGTAATTCCGAACTAACTGCAAACGTAAAAACATGGGGCAGACCACAGAAAATATCAGCAGACCTAGGTTTTAATAGCCTAACAAAAGTAGATAATATAATTTATTTGACTAACCGTGACTTTGATGGACTTTTTAGTTTTGACCTTAATTCAAAGCCTACGGACACCATTTATTTGACTGCACAAGGTTATGGAGGAGTATATAGCGCAACCGTGATAGACGAATGGGCCAAACCACAGAAAATTGCGATTACGGCAGGTCTTAGGTTCTCTTCCATAATTGCCATAGGTCATACCGCCTATTTAACATCACCGAGTGGTGGCATTTATTCTTTTGACCTCATTACACAGGCTCTTCCACACCATATTGCCCTAACTGAAAAATATGGTTTTTTGGATCTTTTTGCAGTAGGCAATACCCTTTATCTTACAACAAAAGGTCCTGATGGAATCTTTGTTTTTGATATAATCTCACAAAAAGAGCCTACACGAATGTTAAATACTGAAGGCCTTGGTTTCCGTAGCATAGCGGTAAAAGATAATGTTGCCTATCTCACTACACACAGTGGAGACGGCATTTATACGTATAATCTAAGTACGAAAGAAAAACCTCAGCAAGTATCGGGCACTGGCGGATTTGGTTTCAGCGATATTATTATAAGCAATAATACAGCTTATCTGACTACGCAAGGTAGCGATGGTATTTTTACCTTCGATCTGGTATCAAGAGCTCAACCTCAGCGGTTACCAAATTCAACCGGACTGGGTTTTGAAGGTATTATCCTTATCTAATCAACCGAAAAAGCTGATTTTACCCTCCGAAGTCTACTCCAAGAGTTTGGAGGGTAAATTAAATCATATGATTACACTTGTTTTAAGCAAGGCTGAAACAGCCGTAAACTAGTGCCGACGGCATTTTGAAACACATTTCTCGACTTTCACCTATAATTGTACTTTTCAGTATGGAGCGAAAGATCATGCCACTTTTGGAATAACCCCCAATAAATGCCCTTAAAGTCATTTTCCCTTTGTCATTTATAAACTTTAGCGTATGAATAGCCAGATTTTTATTTTGAAACTTCATCACACCAAAACTCACTACTTTCAGGGGCTTCTAGGTTCAATTTACAGAAAAAATCTAATTAATTATATTTCGGCATAAAAGGATAATCCCGCAAAGATGACCCGGTGATTATTCAAACCCAAAATCATGATCTTCTTATATTTTTGACATCAATTGATCGCACAAACTATTTTGTGAAAAGAAAAAGCTATCTGGTTAGTAATTAATAATAAATTAGCATGTCAATTGTTATTTTTGGGCCTAAATAAAATCGTCTTGAAAAAGATAGTTATTCTCTCAGCACTTACCATGTTTTCTCTGGCTGCCTTTTCTCAGTCCATCAGTCTTAACGACCTCTTGGCTGTTTATGATGCACCCTACAAAGAGGTCAATGCTTTCCTGACCAAAGAAAAAAAATATAAAGCCTTCAGGCAGGAAACTACGCCTGAATTTACCATTTATCATTACTTTTTAAGCCGTAACAAAGCGACTGAAGAAGAAGTAATTACTGGTGCGGGATTTGAAGTAGAGGTTGGAAAGATCAATTTAAATTTATATTATAAATCCAAGGATTCATCCTTCGTGGGCAACTTGCAGAAACAGGCCCCAAGCCTTGGTTTTAAACTTGACAAAGAATATTCCACCGATAAGGTCCAGAGCTTTGAATATTCCAATGACCGGTTTTCAATGAGGTTTACCTATTCTACTTTAAAAAACTACATGATCTTCCTTGGTCGTAAATAGCCCCTACACGCACCAGCCTGACTACCGCTAACATTACATAACGTACTTCGTTATAAATCCTACCCCATCAACTCCGCATAGTCTCTGGAACTGCATGTCTCCACTGCTGCTTTTTCCAATGCCCTTGATAGGATTCCAACTCTGATCCTCAAAGGAACGTTTTACCGAAATCTCTAAACTATTCCTGCTCAATTTCGTGACCCAATTCAACAAAAAAATCCCTTAATAATTGATATACTTTTACATCTGCCATAATTTCAGAAAACATCTTAGTAGCCATATATTGACAACTAAAACAAATATTTAAGGTCGAAATAATTCGGCCACTATTATCATAAAAAACTATCGCATCTCGATATACTGGACCGCACATCCAAGCCGGAACATCATTCGCATCGACTTCTAAAATGGCAACCAATTCTTTTAATTTAAGATCGTTCTTTTTTAAAGTTTGAATTTTTTCGCTTGAAGCATGAAAGTTTCCATCCGCGTCAATAAGGAATTGAGTAGTGGTTAGCTTATGTAAATACTCATATTTTTCTTCCTGTTCCTTAGTGATGCGATGTATTTCCTTTCTTCTATGTAATGCTTGGTATTCTGTTAATGCAGATTTTAAATATTCTTCCCATTTACTTCCTCTTTGGAAAGAATAGGTTTCTACATAATCAAATTTTAGCTCATTTATAAAATCGGATGATGCCCTATAAGTATAAGGTGTGGTCATAAAATATCGGATATGGTTTTGATGCGATGTAAATACGGGATTTTATTGTGATATAACAAATTTGAAACGTTCTATTCCGCTTGAACAGTTCTATGCGCTTAGCCGGTCAAGCAGTGTCAGCAGGCAGTTCGCTGAAAGGGCTTTTCGTTTGTTGGGATGGCAGAACAATTTTCGAACCACTTTATGCAGGATTTGAAGAAGTTGACAAGTGTTAGTATTGATGTTTTAGACAGTGAGCAAAAATAAAATGGGTAACCGAATAGGTCTCATTCAGGGCTAATAACACCCACAAAGGCAAGATATTTTAGGGAGTTTTACAATTCAATATACCGCCGCCTCATACAAAGTCCGTTAGGTTATTTATATTCACAAAATATTCATCAACCTTTTCAAAATTAATGAAAAAGCTGTTTACATTGATTCTCCTATTTATACTTTCGCATAACGCAACAGCACAAAAGAATGACCTAAAACAAATTGCTGACAGCATTAAAGCAGAGGGCGAAATGCTTTATCGTTCAGAATGGGCATCGGGTCATAGCACGCAAATTTTCACCTCCAGTTTCGGCGGAAAGAAACTGCTATCCGGTGGATATTTTTCTTTTGAGCGTAAACAAGGAATGACGACTATCTTTTTTTCTAAAAATGAGGATCCAGTAGTATTAGCGACAGTTACGTTCGATCATGGTTTAGACTCTTCTCAATACGTTATAGACACTACAACAAGAAAATTTACCAAAAATGAAAAAGAGTTCTATGCCATCCGGTCAAAAGCTGCAAAGGCTATTTTAAACGACACGCTTTTTAAATTTTATCAACATGCCAGTTTAAATCTTGTTCCTATTATAAAAAACGGAGTAAAAAAAGTATACGTCATCACTGCGCAAACCGTGTTGGATGAAGTATTATTAGGAAATGATTACCTGATCAATTTCAACAAAGACAATGAAATAATTAAAAAAACAAAGCTTCATAACAATCTTATCCCCCTGGGAACTGGCGGTCAAGATGCGATAAAAGCCTCCTCACATCAACATTTAGGTAAAACAAGTCTTTTTATTACGGCGACAGATATTTGTGCATTTAAATTATGGAAGGCAAAGACTACTTGGGTGATCAGTTTCGTTGTTTCAGCTGGCTATGTATCTGCATGGCACTTTCGCGATGAATTTTTAGAAATTTTCACTAAGGCCGAATTCGAAAAAAAAATGAAAAACAAATAGCATAAAATTATTCACGCCTTCTATATCTGCCATTGGTTTCCAATTGCCTAATGCCAATCCTCCATGCTGTTCGTAGACTAGGTATACGAATTGACTATGCCGGTAGGCTGCGACTACAGATTTCAATGCCAATCAAACCCGCAAAACCTACATTGCTTTGCTTGGGGTGTTCTGGCTAACCTACCGCAGTTGGGGCAGTAGTTCAAAAACACCTTGTCACTGTTCTCCTTTAAAATCCGCTCTGCACAGTTGATCATAAATTGGTCATCGCCATCTTTCAAAAGGTTTAGTACTTCAAGGTCAGAGCTTAGCCAACCAGCTTTATAATACGCTTTGGTCAGTTTTTCATTTTCCACACCGTCCAACTTTAAGGTAGACCGGCTATGCCGTAAAGCCAGCCGCTCTACGCCGGTCATCAAATTACCAAAGTATAAAATAATATAACGAGCCGTTTCTTTATCGATACTTTCCATTTTATAAATATCTCTAAAAAAATCAAAATAATTTCTCCTGCGCAAATACACTGCGCAGTACCTCTATTTCTTTGTATCAACATTAAGAAATAAAGGAGCTTCACAATGAAATTCAACCTGTTAAGCAAACTAAAAAACCAGACCGCTAACTACGCGAGTGCCAAAGCGTTCACACTGTCGCCTGAGATGGAACTGTATACCGCTGTGGTTACCTGGAGCTTAAACGACTCTTTTTATGAAAAAGACGAGGCGCGTTTAGTGCGCCTACAAAAACTTATCACCGCGTGCGACCCCGTGTTTGTGGGTAAGCTGGCTGTATATGCCCGCACAAAAATGCATATGCGTTCGGTACCGCTGGTGCTGGTTACCGAGTTGGCTAAAGTACACTCGGGTGATAATTTGGTCGCCCGGGTTACCGATGGAGTAATTGGTCGTGCGGATGAGATAACCGAACTATTGGCCTGTTACGAATTGTTGAACGAGCGTAAAGGCACTAAAAAGCTGAACCGCTTGAGCAAGCAATTACAAAAAGGTTTGAGCACAGCGTTTAACCGTTTTGACGAGTACCAGTTTGGCAAATACAACCGTGACGGCGCCATCAAACTGCGCGATGCCTTGTTTTTGGTTCATCCTAAAGCGAAGGACGAATTGCAGCAATTGCTGTTCAACAAAATTGTAAATGGTGGCCTTCAGACGCCTTATACCTGGGAAACTGAACTTTCTGCATTAGGTCAGCTGAATTTTGACAGCGACGAGGCTAAGGCATTGGCATTTCGCACTAAGTGGGAAGAACTGATAGACAGTGGTAAACTGGGCTACATGGCCCTGTTGCGTAACCTGCGTAACATACAGGAAGCAGGTGTAAGCTACGGGCACTTTGAAAAAGTGTGCGCCAGCTTAGCCGATGCTGACGAGGTTGCCAACGCAAAACAGTTTCCGTTCCGTTATTTGGCTGCTTACCGTGAGCTGATTAACCCAACGGTAACCAAAGCGCCTGCACAAAGCCTGGTTAAAAAGCTAACTGCGCTACTGCAAGGTAGCAACAAAGGTTACACTGGCGAATTGCTGGATGCTTTAGAAAAAGCCGCACAGGCAAGCGCTGCTAACATCAAAGGCTTCGGTTATGAAACCCGTGTGCTGTTGGCATGCGACGTTTCGGGATCGATGCAAACGCCTGTATCGGCCAAAAGCAAGATACTATTGTACGATGTGGGCTTAATGCTGGCTATGCTGTTACAATCGCGTTGTAAAAACGTAGAGGTGGGTATGTTTGGTGACAATTGGAAAACCATAGTTGTGCCACGTAATAACATTTTAGGTAACGTGCAGGAGTTTTATCGCCGCGAGGGCGAGGTGGGTTATGCCACCAATGGCTACCTGGTTATCAAGGATTTATTACAGCGCAGCGTACAAATGGACAAAGTGTTCTTATTCACCGATGCCCAGTTATGGAATAGTTCATCAACGACAGGCGATCACATACAGCCTTTATGGTTGCGCTACAAAGCAGAGGTATCGCCAAGCGCTAAGCTTTATCTGTTCGACCTGAAAGGTTACGGACAAGTGCCATTGCAGGTATTGCGAAATGATGTGTACCTGGTAGCTGGCTGGAGCGATAAAGTTTTTGAGGTGTTAGCTGCTTTAGAAAACGGAGGCTCGGCATTAGATGCCATCAATAATATAAAACTATAAATCAAGGATGGGGAAGCTAACGCTCCATCTTTTAAAAGAAACTGAAAAATAAGGATGCCGTAGAAACGGGTTACTTCGCACCATTGAGGGGGTGGTCAGTATAGTGAGAGCTAAACTGTGGGTTCGAGTCCCAAAAGCGTTCCCCCATCCCGCGTTCGCCTGTTGCTCCTTATAAAACATAAAGAAGGTGTCGTAAATAAGTCTTACTTCGATTGGACGCTGGGGTTGGCGGTTCGAATCCGTCCCGTCAAGGTAGCTCAACTGGATAGAGCACAGTGCAGATTGGCTTATTGCTTTTTACCCTTCTTTTTAAGAAATTAAAATATTAAGGTGCCGTAAATATGCGCTACTTCGTGTCGCCGGTTCGATCCCGGCCTTTGGCGCGATCCATTGTAGCTCAGTTGGTAGAGCAGTTAGCCTTTGGCTCTGCGCATATTGCCCATCGCCCTTAAGAAATAAAGAAGATGCCGTAGATCAGCGTTACTTCGCCTGCCACGCAAAAAACCAAACTCTGGTTAATTGTAGCTCTTCTTTTAAAACTTAAAAGGTGCCGTAAGCAGGTGTTACATCGGTTAGAACATCCGCTACAGGCGCAAGGACGTTGGTTCAAATCCAACCAATGATTAATTTCACAAGTAGTTCAGTAAAAACACACCTGTTGCTTTTAGCCCTTTTTTAACCATAATGAAAGATGTCGTAGGCGGGTGATACTTCGCTGGTGAAACTGCGCTCTTCAAGCCGTGGTTGCGCTGCTTGGCTTGGGACAGTTTGAAAATAACAAAGCCTTTCTTGCTGTGCAAGAAAGGCTTTTGTTTGTCGGGATGGCAGGATTCGAACCTACGACCTCCACATCCCAAATGTGGCGCGATACCGGGCTACGCTACATCCCGAACTTGGTATCTTCTTTTTTATGTTGAAGAGGCTGAGTGATACTCCACTTGTAAACAAGCTGATTGGAAACCGTCTTCGGTGCAAAGATAACCAAAACCAATAAATAATGAAATCTATTATGGCAATAATATCACTTTTAAATGGATACAAGCGCTAATCAACTCGAAATCAAACCGATAATTTAATGTGGGTTCGATGTAAGATGAAGTTAATGGTTCATGGTTGATAGTTCATGGTTTGGATTCATGGGTCAATGGTCAATAGCTGATGGTCAATAGATTAGATCTTTAAAAGACGATCATGAACTTGGAAAATACAGGTATTGTTATACGTTTCAGGAGCCAGCAGCGCATCATTGGTTTATTTTCAATAAAATAGCTAAAGTGCGATTAAAGCATCTTTTATGCTATTGTTAAATTAATGTTTACAAAAGATACAGCCATGCAAACAATTACTTAGCATTTTGGTTATCTCATTTAAATTTCTAAATCATTCCATTGACCACAGCAGAACAGACCACTCCACAAAGGAGTTTTAACCTAACTAAATTAGCGCTAATTGTTGGCTTATTTTTGCTGCTTTGCGGCGAAGGATATTTTGGCTATCGCTTACATGAGCTATCCGAAAAGCAGGAGCATCTCAAAAAAGACTATGCGGCAATGAACAACATTACCCTGGGCCTTTTTTCTATAGATCAGTGGCATGATAAGATCGAAGGTATTATTGTTCGCCAAACCCGCAACCTTAACATCAGCCCTAAACAAAAGAAGGAACTGCAAAAAGAAATAGAACAGGTAATTCTTGCGCTTATCAATAAAGCAGAAGCTTTGGTAACCAAGCCAGAAAAGAAATCGGTACGAGGTAAGTTGGTTAAGTTTGCCGTAAAAAACTTTATAGATATTGATACCATCAAAAAACAGGTTCCTGGTATTGCAAAAACTATTATCAAAAAGGTAGATAACCCCAGCACCAAAAAACAGCTTGGTGCAATGGCTATGGACAAGCTAACGGAGATGGAGGAAACGGATTATATAGACAGCATTCTCACCGCAAATGCCAATGCAATTCATCAGGTATATAAAAAATATAAAGTTAACAATGCTGTACAGTTTAATACCAAAATTGTAGCAGAACTAAAAAAAATAGAAACCGCTACCTATTCTTACTGTACTGCCATGCTGATCTGCATTGTGGTTGTACTTGCACTATGGTGGATTTTCCGTAAACGTAAGCCCTTGCATGCTACTTTGTTTGTAATGTCGCTATTATTTGCTTTCATGCTGCTCGGTGTTGGCCTAACCGCTTCCATGATCGAGGTTGACGCAAGAATTGGCGAGTTAGACTTCGTTCTGCTTGGACAGCACATTACCTTTACAGATCAGGTATTGTTTTTCCAGAGCAAGAGCATATTAGACGTGGTTATGGTACTTATTGGGGGCTCGGCAATAGATTCTATTCTCGTAGGTGTGTTAATCCTCATCTTTAGCATCCTATTTCCGGTAATGAAACTAAGTTCAACAGGTATCCACCTATTGGGCAAAAAGAAATTGGCAGAGAACAAGGTCATCAAATATTTTGCCTTCCAATCTGGTAAATGGAGTATGGCTGATGTCGTGGTGATTGCGATCTTAATGGCCTATATAGGGCTTAATGGCCTTTTAGAGAGCCAGCTTAAAAAGTTGAATATCCCGGTTGATTCACTTACGCTGATCTCTACGCATAATACCGCCTTGCAACCAGGTTATATCATATTTATTGCTTTTGTGCTATTTGGATTGGTGCTTTCTACCATCCTGAAGTTCATTACTCCACATGATTCGCATTAATATCATTAACTGACAACAAAATACAAACATCAATTACCTATCAAACCATCGAGCATTTTGACAACAGCACAACATCATACAAAAGCTAAAAGATCCCTTCTTACCAATATCCTCTTAATTTTAGGACTTGGGATACTTTTATCTGGGGAATGCTATTTTGGCTACCAGCTCTACACACTTTCTAGTGAGCAAGAACAGATCAAGGAAGATTACAGTATGGTTAACAATATTACCTTTGGTGTCTTTTCTGTTGATTTGTGGCGAGACAAGATTTCGGGCATTGTAACCAAGAAAATAAAGGGCTTTAAAATTACCGCCGATCAGAAGAAAGACATGCGAGAACAGGTAGAGAAGCAGCTACATGGCATGGTCAATCAAGTGGTAAAAGAGTTTAACAAACCACAGAAAAGTTTAGGTGGTAAGCTCAAGAAATTTGCATTCAAGCAGTTTGTTGACCCGAAAGAACTGCACCAACAGGTACCCAGCTTCGCTAAAACAATTATAAATAAAATTACTAGTCCGAAGAGCACCAATAAGCTAAAGAACATTGCTACTACCAAGTTCGAGCAGCTTGCAGATCAAACTTACGACAGTACAGCACTCGCCATTAATGCGGTAACGATACAAATGTACACCAAGTATTACGTTGGTAATGCTGCTGCTTTTAATAAACAGATAGAAACCAGGCTAACGGGCATCCGTAAGGTTACCTACAATTATGCCTATGCTATGCTCGGCTGTGTTGCCGCTGCGTTGATATTGTGGTTGTTTCTTAGAAAAAAGGTTCACCTGCAAACTACTTTATTTGTGATGTCGTTGCTTTTTGCAGTGGTATTACTCATTATAGGCACTACTGTTTCCATCATTGAAGTAGATGCAAGGCTCAGTTCACTTGAGTTTTTAATGATGGGCGATAAGGTAGCTTTTCAAAACCAAGTATTATTTTATCAGAGCAAAAGCATTTTGGGTATTGCAGAAGTACTGATTAGGCAACCAAAACCTGATTCGATTACCGTGGGGATTTTAATTATCCTTTTTGTAATGATTTTGCCTATTTTAAGAATGACAGCACGAGGAATACATTTGCTGGCCAATCAAAAAATTGCACAAAGCAATGTAGTTAAGTACCTCGCATTCGAATCTGGCAAATGGGACATGGCCGATGTAATGGTAGTAGGAATTTTGATGACCTACATTGGGCTAAACGGCATACTTAAAAGCCAACTCACCGACCTCAACATGAAAACCGATGTATTAACCACAAGTACGGTTAACTTTACATCGTTACAACCGGGATATATTATTTTTGTGGGTTATGTTGCTTTTGCATTTACCTTGTCTTATTTACTCAAAAGGATTTCGGGAAGAAGTCCGGAAGTCGGAAAGTTTGAAAGCGCGGAAGTGCAAGCGAATGAAAAATAAAACATTGTTCAATTGTTCATTGTGTTATTATGTCTTATATCTCCAGCGTAGGTCCAATATAGCTCCAGTGTAGACCCAGTGTAGACCCAGTCTTCAATGATTGGTTCATTGGTTCACTAGTTCATTTGTCTGAGCATTAGTTAACGGGCCAAAGGTTTAGTGTAATTGTAGTTATGCCTAGGCTAGATTAATAATTACAATTAGTTATTATTATTTATGCATTGTTTAAGGAGGCAAATACAACTTATGCCTGCACTGCATATGATTAGGCTCACTGCTATACATCCAGACCAATGACTAATGAACTATTGATACTAATGAACCAATGGAAATAATTAACTAATTCCTTTATCGCTAATGCGTCTAATTACCAGATCCAGTTCTTCTGCGCTTCCCTTCAGCATTGCTTTAAGTTCTGAAAGGTCATGGATACTATCTGTACCGTCTAACATTTCTATCAATCCTAAAATATTAGCAAGGGGGCGTCTTACGTCGTGAGATTGGATGGAAACAATTTCATCCAGCTTTTCTGATTGCATTTCGGCTAGGTTTTGCGTTTCTACATGTTCAGTAATATTATAGCCCATACAGAAGATACCGCTGGGAGTACCATTTGTATTGAAGATTGCTCTAAACTCCCAATGAGTATAGATATAGCCTTCTTTCCCATCCAGTTTTCTAAGGGTAGCCTGATGCATAGCATCGGGTTTTTTAAAGCTTTGCTCTCCAACTTTGGCACAAACCTGCCAATCGTCTGGATGCAAAGTTGTTTGGAAAGGTTTTCCAATCAGGGTTTCTCCTATAAAAGAAAAATGGGCATCATAATTTGGGCTAACGTAACTATAGTTTCCCTGCATATCAACTACAATAGTGTAAAAGAACTTTGATCCCTTTAACAGCTCGATTGTTGGCTCAACGTATTCCATGTGCTAAATATAATATAAATCGCATAATACCGCATATATAGGCCAATATCACTTCACAACTGATAGTGGTTCAATCTGGCTATGCATATTAAAAACCAATCCCTTTTCCATTTGTTCCAAAATATATGTCAGCATCCAAAAAATCTCCCAATATCAAAGTCCGTGGCGCAAGAGAGCACAATTTAAGAAATATCGACTTAGAGATTCCTCGTGATCAGCTTGTGGTTTTCACCGGAGTATCTGGTTCTGGCAAATCTTCCCTCGCCTTTGGTACGTTATATGCCGAAGCCCAGCGAAGATATCTGGAATCAGTTTCACCTTATGCACGGCGGCTCTTCAATCAGATGAGCATCCCTGAAGTAGATAGCATTACGGGCCTGCCACCAGCTGTAGCCCTACAACAACAGCGCGGAGGCACATCGACCCGTTCTACTGTTGGCAGTGTTACTACGTTAGCCAATCTGCTTCGCATGCTTTATTCTAGGGCGGGCAATTATCCAAGTGGACAATCGATTATCTACGCTGAAGGATTTTCGCCTAACACTCCCGAAGGAGCATGTACAAATTGCCATGGCCTTGGCAAAATTTACGAAGTAACTGAAAACAGCATGGTGCCCGATCAAACGAAGACTATCCGTGAGCGTGCCATCGCCTCATGGCCAACCGCATGGCAGGGACAGAACCAGCGTGATATCCTCACTACAATGGGCATCGATGTAGATATTCCTTGGCATAAGTTGTCAAAAAGAGACCGCGACTGGATCTTGTATACAGAAGAATCTCCATCAGTCCCTGTTTATCCTGGCTATTCCAAAGAAGAAGTCCAGCGTGCTATTAAAGCAAAAAAACAGCCTGATTATATGGGAACCTTCATCGGCGCAAAAAGATATATACTGCAAACATTCGCCAACAGCCAGAGCCAACTGATGAAAAAGCGCGCACTTTCTTTTATGACAGGTAGCGAATGTCCGGTATGTAAGGGCAAACGTTTAAAAAAAGAAGCTCTTGCTGTCAAATTTGAAGGATTGGATATTGCCGAAATGGCTAGGGCACCGCTCAGTAAGCTTCACGCAATTTTTGTGCCTCATACTAAAAGTAAAGGCGATAGCAACAGCGAGACAAATGAAAAAAAACCTAGTACACATCCAGAAAAACAGTTGGTTACACAGCGTATAGCTACTGATCTGATAGGGAGAATAGAAGTAATGTTGGATTTAGGACTTGGCTATCTTACGTTAGAACGGAGTACACCTACCCTTTCACCTGGAGAACTGCAAAGATTAAGACTTGCCACCCAGGTACATTCTAATCTCTTCGGCGTAGTTTATGTATTAGATGAGCCTTCTGCCGGACTTCACCCAGCTGATACCAAGGCACTCATTCATATCTTAGACAAATTAAAGGACAGTGGCAATTCCATTTTTGTAGTGGAGCATGAAATAGAAATTATCCGCCATGCTGATTGGATTGTAGACATTGGTCCTGGTGCTGGAGAGCAAGGTGGCAATGTGATCTACAATGGTCCAAAAGAGGGTCTTCGGAATTGTAGAGAATCAATTACTGCCAATTTCCTATATCCATCACAATCCAAGATAAAACAAGAGCAAAACAATACAGTAAGAGTGCCTAGCGATTGGCTTGAACTCAAGGAGATTACCCGAAACAACTTGACTAATTTAAACGTAAAGTTCCCAATTGGTGCGCTTACCTCTGTAACTGGGATCTCTGGTTCGGGCAAGAGCAGTTTGGTGTCTCAGGCACTGGTTGAGTTGGTATCTACTGCACTTGGTCAAAAGCTGGAGCAGCAAGAGCCAGCAAATGAAAATGAGTTATTGGAACTAGCAGCTGTGCTAACTACTGGTGGAAGCATTGTAAACGGATTAAAGGGAATAAAACGTTTGGTTGTGGTAGACCAAAAGCCTATCGGTAGAACTCCAAGAAGTAACCTCGCCACCTACACGGGTTTATTTGACCCAGTAAGAAAATTATTCGCTTCTACCTCGGCAGCAAAGAAAAAACGTTTTGATGCCGGTAGGTTTTCTTTCAATGTGGCGAAGGGAAGATGCCCACATTGCCATGGTGAAGGGCAGGTAATGGTTGAGCTACTCTTTTTGCCCAGCGTTTATACTCCCTGCCCTACCTGCGGCGGAACGCGTTACAATAGCGAAACCCTTAAAGTGACTTACAAGGATAAAAATATTGCAGATGTGCTACAGCTTACCGTAAATGAGGCATGCGATTTTTTCGATGAAGAACCCACCATCTATAATGCACTTTGGACTGTTAAAGAAGTTGGATTGGGTTATCTGCGCCTGGGTCAGCCGGCAACCGAACTTTCTGGAGGTGAAGCTCAAAGAATAAAACTCGCTACCGAGCTGCAACGCGCACAGAACGGGAATACGCTTTATATTCTTGACGAGCCGACAACAGGACTTCACCCTAGTGATGTTGAACGACTTATGGCTCAACTTAATCGCTTAGCAGATGCTGGAAACACCATAGTACTTGTAGAGCATGATATGCGTGTGATTGCCCAGAGTGACTATGTCATTGACATAGGTCCAGGTGCGGGTACTGAGGGTGGAAAAGTTGTTGTTTCAGGATCTCCTGAAGAAGTTTCGAAAAATAAAAATAGTAGAACCAGTCCATTCCTTTTGAAATATTTGGATGGGAAAGGTTAAAGTGTATGTTAGATTACAGCTGGGGGCTAACGACGGCTGTTACCTAATTTTACCACATAGCAACATAGATAACATAGTTTTTTTGCTTGTTAGCCAATCAGTTTTTCAATAATGTTTCCAACATTCCCTTTGCATTTTTATTGTTGTTATCAACTGAAATTGCTTTTTGGTACCAGGTTATTGCATCAGTTTTATTTCCTTTTTTGAGATAGGTTTCTGCCATGAGTTCATAACCATAAGAAACATCTGTGGCTTTGGCATCGAGTTTCACTGCCATAGTAAAAATTCTAATTGCATCATCATAACGAGCCCTTCGCTGTAGATATTTGCCAGTACTGATGAGGTCGCCAATCTCGAAAGAGAAATCATAGCTTTCTTGTTGCTGTGCCTTTAGGTTATTATAATAAGCAATTCCCTTATCAATATCGTTGAGGATTTTTTCTCTCACTTCGAGATAGACCGATTTTTTTGGTATTATAAAGGGTTCGTTTTTGGCAATGGCGATTATAGCCGATTTCAGTCCATGCACTTTCATTTGCTGGTTATTGGTCATCATTACAATGGTAAGTTTATCTTTTAGATTATGGTACAACAGGGCCTCATAATTGCTATTAGAGCCTTGATGCTGGTGCCATAACAATTGCTCACCTTCAAAACCGGTGCTACCCAAACTGCTTTCGCCACCAGCAAAATTTACCGCCAGTTCTCGATAGGATTCTGCTGAAATGATTTTATAGCTATCCAAGGCTTCTATCCATTTATATAAATCAGTTATGTTCAGTCTTACCCATCCACTCATCCCTTGGGCATAATTTACTGGTCGCATCTCACTATCATAGGATTTTGCCATCCGCTCTGCTGTAGTTGGGTAATCAACAAAAGAATGTTTCATTTTGAGAGGTTTGAGGATATTCTTATTAATGAATTCAGCATACTTCAACCCTGAGACACGCTCTATAATGCGCATTTGGAGATATACATTATAGTGGTTATAGATATAGGCAGTTCCAGGCTCGAATTTAAGTGATTTTAACGACAAAAGGTTCTTTTGGATTACGGAATCTGTTTCAGCGGCAAGCGCATCGAAGATTGGGATTCCGCTGGTGTAGCTGATCAGATGGCGGATTTTTACTTTTGATGCCCATTCTGGTAGCTCTGGCAAAAACTTAGTTATCGGATCTTCAATACTGAGCAATTTACGCTCTTTTAGAATCATGATAGCCACACCATTAAACTCCTTGCTAATTGAGCCAATATCAAAGATCATCTCTTGATCCAACTTTTTATTCTTATCTGCCTGTGCAGATCCCAGGGCTGATGAGTAAAGGATCTTACCATTTCTGGCGACTAAAATATTGCCATTAAAAATTCCTCGGCCATTTGCCGTACGCATTAACGAATCTATTCTTGCTGTGATGTTTCCCTGTGCAAAACAGCTGCTTCCAATTGTAGCTAATATAAATAGCATCAGTATGCTAAAGTTAGTTTTTTTCATTGTGAGGATCATAGTTGCACAAAAATAGAAATGGAGGTAAAAACCTAATTAAATTAACCTTCCAACTGCACTTAGAACATGCGAACTGCATGTTTGGAGATTCATGGGGTCGATGGTCAATAGCTAATGGTCAATGGACTAAATGGTTAAAGAGATTCATCTGGGTGTGCTGACCTGTAATAACATGTTTTCAGTTTTTGCAAAGAAATGCTAAATTTATAGCTAATCGCTATGAGATCAATTTAGGTTTCGTGAAAATAAAACACCCAAAGCATAACAGTTAAATGGAGTATACCAGAATATTACCTCATCCAGACTTGAGCCAGTTCATTGAATGTTATTGGATGATGTACAGTGATGATATTATTCCACAGGTTGAGAAGATTATTCCCGATGGATTTACCGAGCTGATCTTCAATTACAGAGATGTATATCAATCTAACATTAGCGGAGATTGGCAAATACAGACACCTAATTTATTTGCAGGGCAAATTAGTAGTTACTTTCACTTGGCGAATACCGCAGCAACAGGCTCATTTGCCATTAAACTAAAGCCTGCTGCCCTAACCCAGCTTTTTGGGCTCCATATGGAAAGTTATGTAGATCAGATTATTGACCTTGATACCTTTCCCCACCCTCAGCTTGCAGTGTTGAAGAACCACTTTCTCCCATTTGAAAGTCAACAAATACTTACAGAGCAATTAGACAATCATTTTCTCATGCTCAGCAACAGCGCAACTGAGAACCCGCTTGAGCCCGTACTTCAGTTGATCTTTGATTCAAAGGGTATGGCTACAGTTACTGAACTTTGCCAAGTAGGGTCTTTGGGCGAACGCCAGTTGCAGCGGTTGTTTAAAAGATACATAGGTCTTTCGCCAAAGTACTACTCACGGATCATCAGATTTAACTATATCTTTCAGTTGATTAAAGAGGGTGGTCATAAATGGGCAGAGCTTATCTTCTTGTCTGGATACTATGATCAGTCGCATTTTATCCGCAACTTCAAGGCCTTTACCGGTGAAGACCCTTCAGGTTATTTTTTTCAGGAGCAAAACATGGCCAATTTCTTTCTTAATAAATAATTGTTGTTCGGTGTCGGTTTTGTACAATACGGTTTAAGCATTCAGTTCTATTTTTGAAGAAAAAAACATATGAAAACCCTACAAATCTCTTTCTTTAGCTGCCTGATATTATTCATCGGAATGAGCTGTACCTCTTGTCAACAAGAAACCATAACCCAAAAATTCAAAAAACTAAATTGGTTAATTGGAAAATGGGAACGTACTAATGCCAAGGCAGGACAATCAGGCTATGAGACCTGGTCAGCTATATCAGATACCAAGCTTACCGGACAGGGCGTAACGCTAGCCGGCAACGAAACTGTTTTTGTTGAGCAGTTGGAACTGAGCATCAAAGACAATGAGATTTTCTATATTGTTAGTGTAACAGGAGAGCCTAAACCGGTCTATTTCAAGATGACCAGCATAGAAAAAGATAGCTTTGTTTGCGAAAATCCTGAGCACGATTTCCCGAAAAAAATCGCTTATAAGCGAAATGGCAATAAAATCAAAGCAATTATTTCAGGTGATGGAAAAAGTGTAGCTTATGATTTTGAGAAAGTTGAAAGTAGATAGACGTAGGAGGCATAAGGAAAGCCTTGCCTAACTTAATTCATGTGCTAATGGCTAGGGTGGCAGAATTACATTAGGTTAAATTATCCCATTTCTTAAAACTTAATGTAACTCCATCTTTTAGCAACCGACAAATCGACTTGTCTTTTGGCTAGGTTTTTGCTATTATCCCTAATGGCCACGCTCCTAACCTTTTCCAAAAAATGACTGCTAGAAAACCCGCAAAAATTTATTTAAGAAATAATGTGAAAGTTACGGGTAAAGGAACGCGTACCTTACTTTTTGGACATGGATTTGGTTGCGACCAGCATACTTGGCGCGATGTAGCTCCCGCATTTGAAGAAGATTTTAGGGTAGTGTTATTCGACTATGTTGGAGCAGGTGGCTCTGATCTTAGCGCTTACGATCCAACAAGATATGGTAGTCTGGAAGGTTATGCATATGATCTGATTGAAATATGTGACGAACTGCAACTTGAAAATGTGATCTTCATTGGTCATTCGGTGAGCAGTATGATCGGACTACTTGCGATTAAGCAAAAACCTGGGATATTCGAACAGATCATTTTCATCGGTCCATCCCCACGATACATTAATGAGCCGGGTTATCCAGGTGGTATTGACAAAAGCGATTTGGAGGGACTTCTTGATGTGATGGACAGCAATTATCAGGGCTGGTCAAAATTCCTGGCTCCAAAAATCATGGGAAACCCTGAGCGTCCTGAGTTGGCTGATAGTCTTGCAGATAGTTTTTGCGCAACTGACCCAGCCATTGCTCGAAGATTCGCTAGAGTAACTTTTTTATCCGACAACAGAGCGGACCTTGCCTACCTGAACATTCCCAGCCTAACCATACAATGTCAAGACGATTTCCTTACTTCCCAATCTGTGGCAGAATACATTAAGAGCCAAACAGAAGACAATACACTGATTATGCTTAGCACAAGTGGGCACTGCCCTCAGCTTAGTGACCCTGAAGGCGTAATTAATGCGATTTCAGACTTTTTAAACTTGGCTAATGATGGAGAACCAGGATATTAAAATAAATGATGGAGAGAGCCCGCTTTTTCACTTGGTTCCCTGCGGATTGCTCTCCTTATCTGCAGATGGAACGATCATTGCCGTTAACAACAGAATGGCGGAATGGACAAGCAGAGCGGTATCCGAAATGTTGGGCAATAACTTTCGCACCCTGCTTGATCGCCCCAGCCTACTCTACTACAATCTGGTTGTAGAACCAATGGTGGCGCTACAGGATCGTGTCAATGAAATCAGTATTAAATTCAGTTGCCAAGAAGGGCACTTTGACGCACTCCTCAATCTGCAGCGACATAAGGATGGGGAAGGTTCGGTCGCAAAGATTACGGCTGCAGTATTTAAGGTTTTGGACCGGAAAAGGTATGAAGTAGAGTTGCTCTTAGAAACAAGGAGAGCCGATCAGCAGCGCCAACTTGCAGAACAGGAAAAACGCAGATCGGATTTCCTGTTTAATTCATTGCCTCATCAGGTATGGACTACCTCACCCGATGGCCAAGTATTAACCATGAATGATAACGCGCAGGCATACCTTGGCGGACTGCAGACCACGCCTGAAAAATTAATCCTTGCTGTAGATCGGAAAGACCGCTTAGCTACCCTCACCCAATGGAGAAACTGTCTTTCTACTGGCAAGACTTTCGAGCGTGACATTAGGTTAAAAAGCACAAACGGAATTGCGGAATGGTTCTTAGTTAGAGCAGAAGCCTACTATGATCCCTTGGAAAACATAGAAATGTGGTTCTGTTCTGCTATCAATATTCACCGAAAGAAATTGCTGCAACTCGCCAACCAGCAGGAAATGAGTGAAAACCTTTCTATCGCTTACCAGGACCTGGATGAAAAATCCAACCGTTTGGTAGCCATTGCCACAGCTCAATCCCACATGGTTAGAAAGCCTCTAGCAAATATTCTCGGGCTAACCGCACTAATGAAGGATCAGAACGACCCTAATTCTACGGCTTTATTATTGGAAAAACTGATTGAAAGCGCAGCAGAACTTGATAACGTAATCAAGGAAATTTCCAGAAGGGCAGTATCTTGAGAGCTATTGTTTCAGTTTTTTAACTCAAGAGGAAGAACGTGCTTGTGAAGTTCATCATACTTGCGAAATTACAAGTGATCTTATACAACAATGCGCATCTCCAAAACATAATAGCAATCAGGTTGTTATCCTGCTATGGCAAGTGATCGCAGACCTTCATACCTAGATTTCGAGATCGAAGATTACGCATGGAAGTCTGATATTGACTACAGAAAACACCCTGAAAAATACAAAGTAGGTAAAGGAGAACAGGGCGTATTAATCTGCGAGCCCTATAAGTCCGAAATTGGCCAGTACTGGCGGTTCAAAAATCCAGAAATCGCGAAGACGAGCAGCGAAAATATTTACCAGTTATTTCAAAAATATATAAGCGAAAACGACTTTATAGGCGCCGACATGGCGAGGAAGTACCTACAAATGGGATACACTCGAGCAAGGCGATATGCCAACTATCGAGGAGGAAAAAAATACGACAAAGACAACAGTTTTAAAGTACTAGAGCGTGGTACCGGGAGTGAAGATAAAGCTGCTGCTGCTGCAATTTTTTACAAAGCCTATAAACTTGCCGAGGCTAACCCTATTTATGCAACATTAAAAAAGAACTGGAAAAGAGAAAAGGGTTAATTGCCATCGACTACCTAATAGCAAATCTTGATAAATTATCTCTCAAAACTTAAATAAGAAAGCGAATTAGCTAGAAGCAGCATCATAATCTCTCTAAATAGGCGGCAATTGAAAAGACAACTGTTCACAAAACTGCCCAATGTGCATGCAAAATTGACATTATCAATTTATCACTCTTCATTTAAAAACAATTTAGCCAAAATTTGTATTGCATAAGTTCAAATAGAAAAACAATAACTTGACAAATGGTAAATGAATTATAAATCGGCATGGACAAATTGAAATCCACGAAGGAATTTGATCTGGAATTTTTCTTTGAGATTGCACCCGACCTCTTGTGTATTGCAGGTTTTGACGGTTATTTTAAAAAGATAAACCCTGCTGTATGTAAGACTTTGGGTTATACCTACGAGGAATTGTTTGCCAAACCTATCAGTTCTTTTATCCATCCCGACGATAGAGAGGTAACAGGTCAACGCCGTGCATTATTAATTGAAGGGCAGTCTTTAATGAACTTCGAGAATAGATATGTAGCTAAGGATGGTACAATAGTTTGGCTTTCATGGACATCAGTACCCATCAGAAGGGACAATCTCGTATTTGCAATCGCCAAGAACATTAGCTATCGCAAGCAGCTTCAGGAGTACGATAGAATCTCATCCATTCTTGGAATGATCAATGAAGATCATCAGAAGAGATTTAAAAAGCAAAAGACTGGCAATCCCGGAAACCAACCCGCCTCTACTGTACGGGTTGTCCAAAGGCATGGAGAGGAACCTTCTCAATCTGATCAGTTCTGGCTGAACAGTTTTGAAACAATTGTGAGAAAAAATGCTGGAAAGGTTGATCTAAATCTTACCTCAATCAGCAATGAGCTTGCATTAAGCCAACGACAACTTTTCAGAAGGGTAGACCGAATTCTAGGGATCACGCCAAATAAACTTGTCAGGGTAATTCGCTTGCAATTAGCTTGGGAAGCTATTGCATCTGGAAAGTACCGAACGATTAAAGAAATTTCCAATATTGCCGGTTACCATTCTAGGAGCCACTTTAGTAGATTATTTAAAGAAGTTTATGGGATCAATGTTGCAGAACTCCTTTAAAGACAGAAAATGGCTCACAATTAATCTAACAGATTTAAACTAACTATATCAACTTAAATATAAAATGGGAAAACGGATACATGTAATTGATGACGATGAAGAGATACTTTCCATTTTGGACATCCTGTTCGCTAGCGAGGGTTATGAAGTGATGCTGTATCAGACTGGAACCACTGCTAGTCATATCAAACTTCTTCATCCAGACCTAATCCTTTTGGATGTACGAATTGCAGGATATAACAAGACTGGCGCAGAGATCTGTGCTGAAATCAAACAACAGGGAGAGATGAACGATACACCAGTATTACTTGTATCTGCTGAAATTGATGTAGACCTACTTGCGGAGGGCTGTGGTGCAGATGGATATGTTAATAAGCCATTTGACATTGACAATCTTCTTGCAAGGGTGAGAGCCTTCATAGATTAAATAAACACTCAAAATGAACGAAAAGTACGATAAATCGCGTTCCTGGAAAAAGATAAATTTGGGTTCCGAAAAACTCAAGATCTTTTTCATTAAACACCTCGATAGAATTTATGGAGCGAAACTCCATCTGGTATCAAAACTTCCTAGCCTAGCCGCCGAAGTAGAATTTGCTGATCTTAAAAATGCTATCTTAGAAACTGTAGCTGACGTTGAAAAACAGATAGCAAGAATGGAAATGATCTATTCGCTTCTCGATGCAGAAGTTTCAAAGGGTAGCATACATGGGCTTACCGGATTAATTGAAGATGCATTTGAGGCAATTGATGAACAGATTGGAGAAGCTGAACTACGTGATCTCTCGATTATTTTTTATCTTCAGAATATCGAAAGTGTAGAAATGGCCTCTTTTCAAATTCTACAGATGGCAGCAATAAAACTAAAGAACAAACACATTAATCAGTTGCTCAAAGAGAATTACGATGAAGCCAAGGCAGACCGCACATTATTGCTGTTGATCTCTTCCAAATATATTACTAATTGATCCGATTAAGATTGATTGATCTCAAACAAGCAGTGCTTCATCGCAATTCTGCTGATGTAACAGTTGATAAAGTAAAAAGCCCGAAATCATATGATTTCGGGCTTTTTAAATTTTGTTGTAAACAACGCGGAGGAAGAGGGATTCGAACCCTCGGTACCGTTGCCAGTACGACAGTTTAGCAAACTGTTCCTTTCGGCCACTCAGGCATCCCTCCGTATTTTCTCGAAATGTCCCTTTCGAGGTTGCAAATATAGCAATTCATTGATGTTTGCAAAAAAAAAATTATGTACTTTGTAAATAATCTATTCGCACATGATAGATACTCATCAGCATCGTCTTGAATATCAGCTTTATAGTTTCTAAATCTTTTAACGTTAAATCGCAGTTATCTAACTGATTTTGCTCCAATTTGTAATTAATTATCCTTTCAACGAGGTCATTTATGTTCTGAGCATCCGGATTTTTGAGACTTCTTGATGCAGCTTCCACCGAATCAGCCAACATTAAAACACCAGTTTCTTTAGAAAAAGGAATAGGTCCGGGATAGCGGAATATATTCTCATCGACGAATTTCTCTGGTGAGTTTTTCAAAAAGGACTGATAAAAATAATCAACCCTTGTATTGCCATGGTGTGTTCTAATAAAGTCGATCACATTTTCAGGCAGTTTGTGTTTCCTCGTAATTTCAATGCCCTTGTGCACGTGCTTAATAATGATCTGTGCACTTTGCTCATAAGGTAGCTTATCATGTGGACTTACCGCTGTATTCTGGTTTTCGATAAAATACTGTGGGTTCTCCATTTTACCGATGTCATGATAAAGTGCCCCTGCCCTCACCAATAGTGAATTACCTCCAATTTTAAAGATCGCCGCTTCGGCCAAGTTGGCCACCTGTAAGGAGTGTTGGAATGTTCCTGGAGCTTTAAATGCCAGTTCTCTCAACAATTTATTATTAGTGTTGGTCAATTCTATCAATGCCACATCTGATGTGATGCCAAATACCCTTTCAAATGCATAAATTAACGGATAGGCCAATAGGGAAAGTAACACACTAAAAATAAATGGCAAGAAATTAGACCAGTCTATTACTTTAAATGATCCTTCACGCAACAATGCTATTCCTACGAAAGAAACAAAATATGCTGCTAGTATGAATGAAGCCGAGATCAATAACTGTTCTCTTCTGATTAGATTTTTGATACTGTAAATTGCCACCATCCCAGCTGTAGTCTGATAAAAAACAAATTCAAAGCTATTGGAAACAAAAAAACCTGCAATTAAGATCACCAACAAATGGAGGTTCAGTGCCAAACGTGTATCAAATAAGATCCTGATAATAATCGGAACAATACAGAATGGAATGTAATAAAGACTAGGCAAATTAAGTTTAATGGCCCATGTTAGCGCCAATAACATTGAAGTAATTACCAATAAAAGCAATGATAGTTGGCGATTATCCGCAAAAATATCCTTTCTAAAAATACGCAGGAATACCATTAAAAGCGTAATGATAAAACCTACAAGCAATACTTGCCCCAGATAAACCAATTTATTATCACCAACAGTTTTGGTCTGTGCCTCATAGGCCTCCTTATAAGAAAGCAGCTTCTGAAAAATCTCTTCATCAACTACTGCACCTTTGGCCACAATCAATTCACCCTTTTGCACCATCCCTTTGGTAATCGACAAACTGTTTACCGTGTTATTGAGCACTATCTGTGTTAGGTTTTCATCAAATGTAATATTTGGTTTAAGGTGACTTTCTACAAGATCGATGATTGTTTCTTTGACGCGGAGATTTGTTGCCTTATAATTATTTTTAAAATAGTCTAACGCACTTTCTGTGGTGAATACATCCTGAGAGTTCTTCTGAACAGAAACATTATTATCAACAAGTGAGAAATCATAGTTATTCCCTCCTTTTTGATGTTTCGCAGTTAAGGCGATGATACCCTTTGCATAAATTGCCTGCAACATCTTAAATGCTGCCTGTTTATTGCTCTCCTTCTCAGAATCAGCATAGGTATTTGTTTTCCACCTCACATCAAACTCGCTCAAAAAGCCATCTCCCTGCTCTTTCAGTACTTCATGATTGTAACTATAGATTGGCAAAACATTATCTACTGCTTCCTTTTTATCTGTGGTAACCTGAGGTGCCGTTTTTAAAATCGCAAAACTGAAAGATGCAACCAGGTCTTTATTTAACCAGGTTTTATTTTTCTCAAACTCATACCTAAACTTTGGTTGTTTTGGCAGATAAAATGTAATAAAAAAAACGCAAACCACCATCATCACATATTTGATGTTAGACGAATATTTGCGATAGAGTACTTTGGGATTCTTTCTGATTTTAGCCAAACCTATACGAATTGATTAATCCAAAAATAAGATTAATTCAGCAAAATAAGCTAATTACTTAATTAGCTTATACTCAAATTTGGAAATTCAAGTTATTATAACTTCATTTGTGATATCAAATTAATATCATTATGTATACAGAAAAAATCATTAAACCACCTTCAGGTTATTTAACTTTGTTCTTGTTTTTAATATTATTAGCTGGCGGCATTGTTGCACTCTCAACTGAATACTATTTTACTGGATCAGCTATTTTAACAGTAGACTTCATCCTAGTTTTACCGGGATTGATTATCGTGAACCCTAATGAATCAAGGGTATTAATTTTATTTGGAAAATATGTTGGTACCGTTAAGTCTGATGGATTTTTCTGGGTAAATCCCCTTACAGTTAAGAAAAAATTATCACTTCGTGCCCGAAATCTAAATGGTCAGCAACTTAAGGTAAATGATAAAATGGGTAACCCTATTGAAATTGCAGCGGTAATTGTTTGGCAGGTAAACGAAACTGCAAAAGCCATTTTTTCTGTCGAGAATTATTTGCAATATGTAAATATACAGAGCGAAGCTGCAGTTAGGCATTTGGCCAATAGTTTTGCTTATGACCATATGGAAGACGAAAGTTTAGAAATCACCCTAAAAGATGGTGCAGACAAAGTGAGCGTTATTTTGGAGCAAGAACTTAACGAACGTTTATCAAGAGCAGGCATTGATATTATTGAAGCAAGAATTTCACACTTAGCCTATGCTCAAGAAATTGCAAGTGCAATGTTACAGCGCCAGCAAGCTACCGCAGTAATTGCAGCCAGAAAGCTAATCGTTGAGGGTGCCGTTGGAATGGTAGAAATGGCCTTGGCAAGGTTATCAGAAAAAAATATTGTTGAATTAGATGAAGAGCGTAAAGCTGCAATGGTAAGCAACCTGTTGGTTGTACTCTGTGGAGATAGAAATGTGCAGCCAGTAGTAAATACCGGAACATTATATAACTAATGGAATACGAAGAGAAACAGCATTTAAATTTATGGTGGTTATATATCCTTCTAGGCATAGAAACCATCATAATTGTAAGCATTATGGTATTTGGTAAAGGTGGAATGAGCTTTCAAGACTTAAAAGATGCTTATTTCCTGCCTGTTTTTGCCATTTCATTACCTTATATCATCATTTATATTGTTACCAAAAATTCGTTAACGCTAAAAATAAGTGAGTGCGGAATCAACTATCATTATTGGCCATTCTCAAAAAATAAATTCATTTCCTGGACGCAAATAGAAAGCCTATATCTGAGAAAATACGATGCTTTGGGAGAATATGGAGGATGGGGAGTAAAACATAGGCTTTGGTTTAAGGTTAAAGATAAGGCCTATATTTTCAACGATAACATTATTGGCCTACAGTTAATACTTCCAAATGATAAAAAACTACTGTTCAGCACCACAAAAATTGATGAGCTCACTTTATTCCTCATCAACCTGAAAAGTAAATATAATATAGGAGCAATAGCAACAGATGTCAGAGAAAGATAAAAAAGCTTTTGTATTGAGGATTAATCCCATATTGCTCAAAGAAATAGAGCAATGGGCCGCTGGAGAATTTCGGAGCACCAATGGCCAAATCGAGTACCTCTTAAGTGAGGCCTTAAAAGCCAGAAAAAAGATTAAGCCAAAGAAAGAAGAAGAGAGTTGAGATGGGAGATGTGAGATGTGAGATGAAGGATCAAAGACAAAAGATCAAAGACCGAATGCATAACCTATCGTTCATGGGATAATTCTGTAGCAATATGCTAAACATCCAGGCCATTGACCATTAGCTATTAGCCATTGACTACTCAGCCATTCAACTACCTTATAGCTACCTCGAAGCTACCTTAAAGCTAGCTCGAAGCTACACCTTACCTATATTAGTTAAAAATTGTAGTTTGCGAGCTTAAAGTCTGCATCCAAAGCTTTAGGCTTTAAGCCTTAGTCTTTAAGCTTAAAAGTCGTAAATTGCGCTCACCAAATATTTAAAAATATCATATGAGAGACGTAGTTATCGTATCGGCAGTTAGAACACCAGTTGGAAGTTTTGGTGGTTCGTTAGCAGGATTTTCAGCAACACAATTAGGCGGTTTCGCCATCAAAGCAGCTGTTGAAAGAGCTGGTTTAACACCAGAAAGCATTCAGGAGGTATATATGGGCAATGTCATGTCCGCAAATCTAGGACAGGCACCAGCCACACAAGCGGCAAAATTTGCAGGCCTACCAGATCTACCTGCAACCACCATAAATAAAGTTTGTGCTTCAGGAACCAAAGCTATTATGTTAGCTGCTCAAAGCATAGCATTAGGCCAAAATGAAATTGTAGTTGCCGGCGGAATGGAAAGCATGAGCAATGTGCCTTATTATTTAGATAAAGCTAGAAATGGTTACCGATTAGGTCATGGTCAACTTACAGATGGACTGGTAAAAGATGGACTTTGGGATGTTTACAACGATTACCACATGGGATCTGCGGCAGAGTTATGTGCTGAAACCTGTGACATTAGCAGAACTGCACAAGACAATTTTGCAATCGAATCATACAAAAGAGCTCAAGTTGCGCAAAGTGCCGGTAAATTTGCTTCAGAAATTGTTGCTGTAGAAATTAAAGACCGCAAAGGTGACATTACCCTATTCGATACCGATGAAGAGCCTTTAGCTGTAAAATTTGATAAAATTCCGGGATTAAAACCCGTATTCAAGAAAGACGGAACGGTTACCGCAGCCAATGCTTCAACGTTAAATGATGGAGCAGCAGCATTGGTTTTAATGAGTGCAGAGAAAGCTGCTGAACTTGGCATCAAACCCTTAGCAAGGATTTTGGCTTATGCCGATGCACAACAAGCACCAGAGTGGTTTACAACAGCACCCTCAAAAGCAATTCCGTTAGCACTCAGCAGAGCTAATTTAACTACAGCAGATGTTGATTACTTTGAAATCAATGAAGCTTTTTCTGTAGTGGCATTGGCAAACAATCAGGTTTTAGACCTGAATGACAATCAGGTTAATGTAAATGGCGGAGCTGTAGCTATTGGCCACCCCCTAGGCGCATCAGGAGCAAGAATTGTGGTTACATTGCTGGCTGTTCTGGAACAAAATAATGGAAAAATAGGTGTAGCAGGAATTTGTAATGGTGGCGGCGGCGCCAGTGCAATAGTTATAGAGAATTTACGTTAATTGGTACATAGTTTTTAATGAATAAGACATTCAAACGTATTTCATTGCTGTTCTTTTGCAGCTTTTGCATGTTGGGCAAATTAAGTGCCCAACATACTTTTAGCATCAACAACAAACCTAAGTTTGATGCTTATCAAGACTCCCTGCAAGTTTTAAGTGAAGAAATGTTTGCAGCTAAAGACAATTTAGGTCGTTTTGAGAAAAATGCCCAATTTGTAAAACAGCTGGTTACCGCATTAAAAATAAACAGCTCTTTTAATTATGGTTTCGATTCTTTGAAACGGGTCTCCATCCTTAAATCTCCTGATAACTCATTCCGCATTATTACCTGGTTCTTATCTACTGATGAAGGTACCTACCGTTATTATGGCGCCATACAAATGGGAACGGTTGATGGCAGTTTAAAGTTGCATCCCTTAACAGACGGCACTGCTACTTTAACAGATGCAAATGTAATTACCTCTAATAAAAACTGGTTTGGAGCGCGTTATTATGAAATGGTTCCCGTAATTGTAAATGGAAAACAACCTTACTGGATTTTCTTGGGATGGAAGGGCAACGATCAAAAAACGACCAAAAAGATAATAGATGTTTTATCCTTTGAAAAAGGCGAACCTGTTTTTGGTAGGAACATTTTCCAAACCGTAAAAAATGGACCGCTAAAAAATAGGGTTGTATTTGAATACAATAAGCTTAACTCCATGACTTTAACGGTCGATAAAAAGGTGAATATGATCGTTTTTGATCATCTATCTCCATACGACCCGAAAATGACGGGAAATTTTGAGTTTTATGGTACTGATCTCACCTTTGATGGTTATAAATTAACCTGGGGCAAACTTACTTTGGTAGAGGATGTTGAGCTGAAAAACGATCCTTCACCCAATGATGATTTTTACGGCAAACCCGTTAAGGCATCTACGATTATTACAAAGGGCAACTAAAAACCTGTAATGCTTTTAAGACTTGCGAGTACACTTCGATGTACTTATATTGCGCCCTTGAAACCATATTAAAATATGTCCCAAACCAACTCTAGCAAACATCCTAAAGGTTTAAAGTTTCTTTTTTTATCTGAAATGTGGGAACGCTTCGGATATTATCTGATGATTGGCATATTTACATTATATTTAAAAGATGTAAAAACTGGTTTTGCAATGACTGAAGCAGAATCAGCAGATTTATATGGAACTTTTATTGCACTTGTATTTTTAACTCCATTTTTAGGGGGCTTAATTGCAGACAGATACCTCGGATATACCAAATCGATTATCATTGGAGGCATCATGATGGGAATTGGCTATTGTTTAATGGGCGTACACAGCCTCCCCATGTTATACCTTGCCATGACCTTGGTGATTTTCGGCAATGGGTTCTTTAAACCTAATATATCTACCCTTTTAGGGAATATTTACGCTACACCAGCGTATGAAGATAGAAAAGATGATGGATACAACATTTTTTACATGGGTATAAATGTTGGCGCATTCATCTGCAACTTTTTTGGCGCGGCCCTATACATTATGCTAGGCTGGGAATATGCATTTTTAGCAGCTGGTGTAGGTATGTTTATTGGCGTGGTTGTATTCATCTCCGGCTTGAAACACTACCGTGATTTTGATATTAAAAAGGGAGTTGCCGAGGGCGATATGTCCTTCCTTAAAATTAGCCTGCTCATTCTTTTCCCTTCGGCTATTGCTGGTATTGTTGGCTGGATCTTACCAACTATATTACTTGGGCATCCTCTAGTTGGATCAACTTCAACTGATGCATTTATTTTTGCCTGTATCCCTGTAATCTATTTTTACAGCACCTTATTGGCAAAGGCTAGCAAGGATGAGAAAAAGCCCATTGCAGCATTATTAACTATTTTTGCTGTTGTTATTCTATTTTGGGCAGTCTTTAAACAAAATGGAACGGCACTTACTACCTGGGCAGATCGTTATACAGACCGTGAACTAAACAACGCTACAGCGAAACAGACGTTTTCAAACCTAAGCTTATCACAAACGGTAACTTACCAAAAAGATAGCATTACTTTATATGACCAAGCCTTCCGCTTACAAAAAAAGGATGGTGTAGTTTTAAAAGAATTCAACTACCCTACTTATTTTAAAAATGTAACACCAGCTAAACTACCAGCAGAAGGAAGTGAAGTTGAGCTTTGGGCAACGAACCTAACGATGTCCATCAATCCTGCATGGGTAATTATGCTCACACCATTGATTGTGGCATTTTTCACCTGGTTAAGAAAAAAAGGCAAAGAACCAAGCACTGCAACCAAGATCATTTTCGGTGTATTTATTTCTGCCCTTTCCGTTCTGGTCATGATTGCTGCAGTTTATGCAGGCAATAATGGTGGAGAAAAAGTCTCTGTTTTATGGTTGATGGCTAGTTATGGGGTCATTACCATAGGAGAACTGTTTTTGAGCCCAATGGGATTATCTCTGGTTTCTAAATTAAGTCCTACAAGGATTACTTCGTTGATGATGGGCGGTTGGTTTGTATCTACCTCCATTGGGAACAAACTTTCTGGTGTATTATCAACGTTATGGGATACTTATGACGATAAAGCGAATTTTTTCTGGATCAACTTCGCTTTGTTAATGGGTTCGGCAATTGTCGGATTTATGCTCTTGAAATGGCTGAATACAATCATGAAAGCCTATGGAATTAAATAAGTTTATATATTTATCATTAATTAGCTAATATTAACACACAAACTAAATTTTAAAATATGGCAATTGAAACTGCTACGCTAACACAAGACGAGGCGCTCGACCTACATCTACAGAAGAGTGGTGTAGAAACAGAAAAATTGATTAATCATCCGGTAGGACTATTCGTTTTATTTTTCACAGAGATGTGGGAACGATTCAGTTACTACGGAATGCGCGCATTATTAGTGCTCTTTTTGGTTAGTGAAGCCAGTAAAGGCGGATGGGAATGGACAAGACCAGAAGCATTAAGTCTTTATGGTTGGTATACCGGATTGGTTTATTTAACGCCAATTGTAGGTGGTTTTATTGCCGATAAACTAACGGGTTACCGGAAAGCGGTAATTTTAGGAGCCTTGATCATGACCATGGGACATGCATCAATGGCAATGGAAGGCATTAGCACCAATTTCTTTTATTTGGGACTAGTACTGATGATGGTTGGTAATGGATTATTCAAACCAAATATCTCGTCAATGGTGGGTAAACTTTATCCTAATGGCAACGATAAGAAGAAAGATGCAGCCTACACAATTTTCTACATGGGAATTAATTCTGGCGCATTTTTAGGGATCTTAATGTGTGGTTATGTAGGTGAAAAGATAGGCTGGCATTGGGGTTTCGGTCTAGCCGGAATTTTTATGTTTTTCGGAATGTTACAATTTTACTTCGGCCAAAAAATATTCGGCGTAATTGGTCACAAAAATGACAATAAAGCAAAGTCTGCTGTAGGAGAAGAAGTATTGCCACCTAAAGTAGTGAATGAAAGATTAATGGTAATTGGTGTACTTTCTGTATTTACAATTTTCTTTTGGATGGTGTTCGAACAAGCGGGTGGATCAATGACTATTTTCGCTAAAGATTATACTTTAAGAAATTTATCGGGTGGATCAAGCACCTTATTTAAGTGGGCAGATGCCGCCTTAACTATATTCCCTCTTTTGGCAGTTTCTGTGGTTTTATTTGGCTTAGCAAAACAAATAGCCAAAAAATATCCAGCTACTATCTTCTTTACAGCAATTAGCTTTATCATTATGTGGGGATTGGCAATTTGGAAAGTTGAAAAAGAATTTACCGCTGTAAACACAGAGGTTCCAGCATCTTGGTTTGGGATCTTGAACTCTTTCTTTATTGTTTCTTTAGCTCCATTTTTCTCTAAACTATGGGAAACAAAGTTTAACCCAACTGGCCCTATCAAATTTGGTCTGGGTTTAATTTTCGTTGGTGTTGGTTTTGCCGGATTGGCCTATGGAGGTGCAGATATCCCTAAAGGAGCAACAATGGCTCAGGTGAGTATGTTTTGGTTAATCTTTGCTTATTTTTTCCATACCGTAGGTGAACTATGTGTATCACCGGTTGGACTTTCTTATGTAAGTAAACTAGCTCCTGCTAAACTGGTTGGTTTAATGTTCGGTGTCTGGTTTACTTGTACCGCAATTGGTAATTGGCTTGCTGGTGAAACTGGGGGTTTAATTGACAGGATTAGTTCTACCTATTCAATTTCCATTTTCTTTTTAATATTCACAATTATCCCAGTAGTTGCTGGATTATTGCTATTCTTATTAAATCCATTATTAAAAAAATGGATGAATGGAGTTCACTAATAAAATTTAACATCATTTAACCAAAAGCCCGTAAAGAAATTTCGGGCTTTTGGTTTTTAATACTTATTTTTGAACGCAAATGTGGCCAATGGCCCATTGTTGATAGCCAATAAACTGCTTTTTAGAGCAAGCTAAATTTAAGGCATTAACTATTGTATAAATAAAGCCATTAGCCTTAATAAATCGAACAGAAGTGTCAGATAGCCTAGTCATCATCCCAACTTATAATGAGAAAGAAAACATCGAAAAAATTATTCGTAAGGTTTTTTCACTAGGACACACCTTTCACTTATTGATTATTGACGATGGCTCTCCTGATGGGACAGCAAGTATTGTGAAGCAATTACAAGCTGAATTTTCAACTCAATTATTCCTAGAAGAGCGAAGTGGAAAACTGGGTTTAGGTACCGCTTATATCCATGGTTTTAAATGGGCTTTAGCAAGGCAATATCAATTCATTTTTGAGATGGATGCAGATTTTTCTCATAACCCCAGAGACTTGACCAAATTACTTGGTGCATGCTTAAATGGTGCAGATGTAGCTATTGGTTCTAGGTATGTTAAAGGTGTGAATGTGGTGAATTGGCCAATGGGCAGGGTACTCATGTCATACTTTGCTTCCATATATGTTCGTTTCGTTACACGGATTGATATTAAGGATGCCACAGCTGGCTTTAAATGTTACCGACGTATTGTATTGGAAACCATACCTATGCATAAAATTAGGTTTGTAGGTTATGCCTTTCAGATAGAAATGAAATTTACAGCGATCAAATTTGGTTTTAAAGTAGTAGAAGTACCCATCATTTTTACAGATCGTACCGAAGGAACTTCAAAAATGAGTACTAGGATTTTTAGAGAGGCATTTTTTGGAGTTATTCAAATGAAGATGAATAGCTGGTTCAGAGATTACCGAAGGGGCGAGTAAGCTTCAAGTAAAAGTTTATACAACCTATGCTTTAAGCTTTAGTCTTTAAGCTTTCAGCTTATCCCTAAGCTCTTTTTCAGTTCTAATCATCATTCCAAAATCCCATTTATTGGCTATTGCATCGATAATCATTACCAATCTTTTAGTTTGCGTAACTTCTGTTTTAGCTGTATTTAACCAATTGATGAAATAGTTCTGATGTGATTTCGGCATAGATAAAAAGTGTTCTAGCAGACCTTCTTCCCGTGCCAAGCAAACTTCAAGATCATCTGGCATTTCAATCTTAAAATCAGCATCAAAGGATAAAGATAGCTGCACCTTTGCTCCTTCTTCTTTTTTTAATTGCCTTCTTAAGGGTTTATTAAGCGGCAAGATAAAACCATCGCCTTTAACTGGCATCATACACATCCCAGTTACGGAAACCTGGTCAATCAAACCTCTTACACGCACTTCCCTTCTATTGTTCGGCTTAATTTGATCAGCTACTTCTTGCGGAATAAAAACATAACTCCAGCCAGTTTTATCTCCATTGGATTCAAACTTTTCTATCTCAGCATCAAAGTTAATCATAAAGCTAATTTACGAATTTTAATTATGCTAAAAACACCCATCTTCTCCTGAAGGGTTACCTTTGGCACATTCCATCTTCCATCCTTTCCATGATACCTCTTCTATTTACCTACCATATACCTACCATTTACCTACCATTTACCTACACCTTACCAATCCCAAAGATTTTCCTTTGGGATGTCCTATCCAAACTAGCTAATCCAAATGATGATTCCATAAACATAGGTCTAATACATTTAATTTGCGCTTGAGCATTTAAACCCTGAACCTTCCAACCTTCAAACCTTTCAACCTTCAAACCTTTTAACCTTCCAACCTCCTTCCCCTAAAACTTCTCCTCAACACCCAAACCAAATAGCGCGAAATCATATTTTACAGGATCAACCGGATCAAATTCCTTTAATTTCTTGGTAAGCTGAACAGCAGTCAGCCAATCTGTTTGTTTCCTATCAATTAACCCTAACCTTCTAGACACGCGATCCACATGTACGTCACAAGGGCAAACCAAAGCCGAGGTAGGAATACTGTTCCAAACACCAAAATCTACACCACAATTATCCTTTCTCACCATCCATCGCAGAAACATGTTCAATCGTTTACAAGTTGACTTTTGCAAAGGCGAAGAAATATGTTTAAATGTTCTGCGCGGAAAATCGGGCAGACTGAAAAAATATGCCCTGAAATGATTCAGTGCTTTTTCGGCAGTAAAAGATTCTATAGAAAAATCATTAGATGCAATTAAAATTGGTGAACTATCAATACCATAGTCACGCTGAGGCAAAAACGCTGTTTCCAGACTATCAGATTTCATATAATGCATTTTAAAAAAGGACACAAAATATAAAAGATCAGTATCGTTGAATGTTCTGTGTTTAAAACCCAATAGACGTTTCAGATCATCATCACCATGATTGATCATGAATTGATAAGGTTCATTATCCATCCTTGAGAACAATTCATTACACTTGTTAATGATTGTTTTGCGTTGGCCCCAAGCTAAAATTGCCGCAAAAAATGCAGCAATTTCAACGTCTTGTTTAACCGTATATTGATGTGGGATACAAATTGGATCGTTCTCTATAAAACTTGGTCTGTTGTATTGGTCAACTTTAAAATCTAAAAAGTTTTTCAGTTCTTGAAATTCCATTATCAAATGAGCTAATTAGTTGATGAGTTAATCAGCTAATGCCTGTTCCAAATCTGCCAATAGATCTTCAATATCTTCTACGCCTACACTCAGACGCAATAAATTATCAGTTACACCAACTTTCTCACGTTCCGCTTTTGGAATTGAACCATGAGTCATTGTTGTGGGATGGTTGATCAAAGATTCGACCCCACCTAATGATTCTGCCAACGAGAAAACCTTAAATCTAGAAGCAATCCTAAAGGTTTCCTGTAAATCGGCATCTTTTAAAGTAATAGATACCATTCCACCGAAACCGCGCATTTGTTTTTTGGCAATATCATGATTAGGATGGTCCTCAAAACCTGGCCAATATATTTTATCGATCTTAGGATGTTTTTTTAAGTAATGAGCAACCTTTTCTCCATTTTCACAATGTGCTTTCATACGAAGGTGCAATGTTTTAATCCCTCTTAAAACCAAGAACGAGTCTTGAGGCCCTGGTGTTGCGCCACAAGCATTGTAAATAAAGAATAGATCTTTATAAAGTTGTTCACTATTGGTCAACAAAGCTCCCATAACCACATCAGAGTGGCCACCAATGTATTTGGTAACTGAATGCATTACAATATCAGCTCCTAAATCAATCGGATTTTGGAGGTAGGGAGATGCAAAAGTATTATCAACCGTTAAAAGGATATTATTTGCCTTTGTAATTTTTGCAACACCTTCAATATCAATAATTCGCATGGTCGGATTTGTTGGGGTTTCAATCCAAACCAATTTGGTATTTTCATTGATGTAAGGGGCAATATTTTCTGGGTCTGACAAGTCTAGAAAATGAAATTTAATTCCATATTTCTCATAAACCTTAGTAAAGATCCTATAAGAACCGCCATAAAGATCATTACCAGTAATTACTTCATCACCAGGTTTCAACAATCTTAACACACAGTCTGTAGCACCCATTCCACTGCTAAATGCAAGACCGTATTTACAGTTTTCTAAAGCTGCCAAACAATCTTCCAAAACTTTACGAGTCGGATTTGTTCCTCTAGAATATTCATATCCTTTATGTTCACCTGGAGATTTTTGCCAATAGGTTGAGGTTTGATAAATTGGTGTCATTACAGCACCTGTTGTTGGATCTGGCTCTTGACCAGCATGTATTGCTTTAGTTGCGAATTTCATTTCGGTAAACTTAATTTTAAATATTAGCTTAAAGACCAAAGCCTAAAGCCTAAAACGTCTGAATATTGCTTTAAGCTTTGCTCTTTAAGCTTTTAGCTCTTAATAGGCCCTAGCAAATAGTACCCTCTGTATAGATGGTTTGCCCGTAAGAATACAAACACCATCTTCTTGTTTATTGTTCAATGGAATGCACCTAATTGTTGCTTTGGTTTCTTCCTTAATTCTCTTTTCAGTTTCCGCTGTTCCATCCCAATGCGCTGAGATAAACCCAGTTTTACCATCAAGTAACGCTTTAAATTCTTCGTAAGTATTAGCTTCAGTGATATGATCTTCTCTGAATTGATGTGCACGATTATAAATATTCTCTTGAATTTCTTGTAGCAATTGAACAATGTAAATATCCAATCCACTTTGTGAAACAGTGAATTTTTCTTTGGTATCCCTCCTTGCTAGCTCTACAGTGCCATTTTCCATATCTCTACCACCGATAGCTAAACGGATAGGCACACCTTTTAATTCATATTCTGCAAATTTAAATCCTGGACGTTGACTGTCACGGTCATCGTATTTAACAGAAACACCCAATCCTTTTAGTTTTGGGATTAATTCATCAACAAAGGTTGAGATCTTTTTCAAATCTTCTTCTCCCCTATAGATCGGCACAATTACTACCTGTATTGGTGCTAATTTTGGAGGCAAAACCAGTCCGGCATCATCACTATGTGCCATAACCAAGGCTCCCATTAATCGGGTAGAAACGCCCCAAGATGTCGCCCATACATGTTCTAGCTTACCAGCCTTACTAGTAAACTTAACATCAAATGCTTTAGCAAAGTTTTGCCCTAAAAAGTGTGATGTACCTGCTTGTAGCGCTTTACCATCTTGCATTAATGCCTCTATGCAATAAGTATCTAATGCACCCGCAAAACGTTCGGTTGGTGTTTTTTTTCCTTTTACTACTGGAACAGCCATCCAGTTTTCTGCAAAATCAGCGTACACATCCAACATTTTTTCTGTTTCTTCAATTGCCTCATCAGCAGTTGCATGTGCCGTATGCCCCTCTTGCCATAAAAATTCTGTGGTTCTTAAAAATAAACGGGTTCTCATCTCCCAACGTACAACATTTGCCCACTGATTGATCAGCAATGGCAAATCACGATAAGATTCGATCCATCCTCTATAGGTATTCCAAATGATGGTTTCAGAAGTTGGGCGAACGATTAACTCTTCTTCTAATTTAGCAGTTTCATCAACGATAATATTTCCATTTCCATCATTTTTTAAGCGATAATGTGTTACCACTGCACACTCAGTAGCGAAACCTTCTACATGGGCGGCTTCTTTTGAGAAATATGATTTGGGTATAAATAGCGGGAAATAAGCATTACTGTGGCCAGTTTCTTTAAATTTATGGTCTAAAACCGCTTGCATCTTCTCCCAGATCGAATAACCATATGGCTTAATTACCATACAGCCCTTAACTGACGAATGTTCAGCTAAGTCTGCCTTTATAACAATATCGTTATACCACTGAGAATAATCGTCATTTTTACTTGTAATACCTTTGCTCATAACTATTTGGAACGTTTTTTGTGTTAAATATCTTGTAAAGTAGTTTACAAAGCTATAAATTTATAGCTACAATTTAATTCAGCACACAAACAAAACACATATCATATGAAACCTATCCATTTATTCACCAGTATGCTTGCGGCAACCGCCTTGTTGGTTACCTCCTGCTCAACTCCGAAAATGGCACAAAATAGTGCTATTCAGGATGATGTTTACAATACATCTGCACAAGCTAAAGAATATAAACAGGCAGAACCTGTACAAAATGTGCAAACAGATAATTCAGCTAATTATAGCGATGACGAGTATTATGGCAGAACAAATCCAAATTATGACATGGATTACTCTTCACGTATAGACAGATTTTATTACGGAAATCCTTATAGAACGTATTACGATCCTTATTACAATTATTATGGATATGATGGATATTATGGTTACGGCGTAGGTAATTATTATGGCGTTGGCTACTGGGGAGGAATCTATAATAGTTGGTTAAACCCATATTCAAACTGGAGATATTATGGTGCACCATACTTTAACAACTATTGGGGCATCTATTCATACTACCCTGGTTGGGGTGGATATGGTTATGGAGGCGGCTTCTATGGCGGTGGGGGTTATTACGGCGGTGGCGGCTATTATGCAGGCAGTGGCCGAAATAATAATCCAAACTATGGAGCAAGACCTGGTCGCGGAAGTGAAAATGGAGTGAGCAATAGACCAGGATATTATGGCCCAGGATCTGCACCAGGAAGATCATCAAGCACTAACGGAAATACAACAACCAGAAGTAGAGCCGAAAGCTATAATCCTGCAAATGGTACCACTACTAATGGTACAAACGGAAGCTCTGCTGGTAGACCAACAAGATCTAACTCTGGGTCTTCTGAGGCCTCTAGACCTACCAGAACTGAAGCGCCGCCACGTTATACTCCACCACCAACACAAAGTACCTATCCTACCAGAACTGAAAGCTCTGGAAGCGGCAGCAGTAGCAGTGGAAGAAGTAGCGGAAGCAGCGGAAGTTCTGGAAGTAGCAGCGGTGGTGGCAGACCTACAAGAGGTGGTGGCAGATAATCTAAATTAAACCTTTACACAAATGAAAAGATATTTATTAATGTTTGCGGTAGCTATGGTAGCTACTGCAGGCAATACTTACGCTCAATATGAGGGCGATGCACTCCGTTTTTCCCAAACTAATTATGGAAGTAGTACCCGATTTAAAGGAATGGGCGGAGCACAAATTGGAGTTGGTGGAGACATAAGTTCATTAAACGGCAACCCTGCAGGATTAGGCTTATTTACGAAATCAGAATTTAGTTTAACCCCAGAATTTAATCAAAGTCAAATTGGCGCAAATTATTTAGGTCAACAGACAAATACTAGTAAGGATAAGTTAAATCTTAATCAGATTGGTGCCGTATTTTATACACCAGTATTCAAACAACAAGGTCAGGATACTAAAAAGGGACTTATCAGCTTTGTTTTTGGATTGGGATATGCACGCAACAACGACTATACCATGGAAGCTAACTATAGTGGTGTAAATAAAAGCACTTCAATTGCAGATTATTTTGCAGAGCTTGGCGGTTCAACACTTCCTAATAATTTAGGGACTAGAAGCCTTGAAAGAATGGCATATGACAATTATCTTATCAGTTACGATAATGTTGACGGTTATTATTTTCCTGAAACTTTTGCCGATGGTACAAATGGTAATACCCAAACTAAAAATGAGATAAGATCTGGATCTGTTTCAGAATTTAGTTTTTCTGGTGCTGCTAATATTTCCAATAAGCTATATATAGGCTTAAACGTTGGCCTCATTGATCTTAAATACAATAGCAATGCGCAATATAACGAGCGTGGCCTAGCTAGAGAATTCACTTCGGCAGGTGCTTTAACTGGAAACAATATCAATTATAATTTACGTTTCAATCAAAATCAGGTAACCAAAGGCTCAGGAGTGAATGGACGTATCGGTTTAATTTATAGACCAATTGATAATTTAAGATTAGGTGCAACCTTACAAACACCAACATGGTTTGTAATTGACGATAGTTATACTGAAACCTTAGACAATACCGGCACAGCACGAGGTACCTCGAGAACTGAAACTTATGATTTTACCTATAATCTTCGCACACCTTTAAAAGGATCTTTTGGAGCAAGTTATATCATTGCAGGACAAGCCATTCTTTCAGCAGACATTGATTATATCGACTATGCAAGCATGCTATTTTCTGCCGCACCCGGAAATAATGATATGGCAACAATTAACGATAATAACGCAGCGGTGAAAAACAATTATCAAAGTGCGGTAAATTATAGAATAGGTGGAGAATATAAAATCAATACCTTTAGTTTGAGAGCTGGTTATGGAGTGAATGGAAGTCCATACAAAACAGATACAGACGGGCATTTCGACACAAAAATATATAGTGGCGGAATTGGTTATCGTGTAAGCACCTATTACATTGACCTTGCTTATCAAAGGATACAAACGAAAAATAATTTTAGTCCGTACACTCTAAGTAATTTATCTGAGCCAGTTGCTGATACAGACAATGTTAAAAACAACGTCTTCTTAACAGTTGGTTTTAGATTTTAATAAAAAACATCAGATATAAAAAAGTCCTAGAATTAAATATTATTCTAGGACTTTTTTATTGTTGTTATATCAGGCAAGAAACTTTTCTAAACTATAAATATATTAATTATTCAACTGTTTTACTCTATTTGAAAAAGACAGATAGCATACCGAAAAATTGAAGTTTTACCCATGCCCTATCACTCTGCACTAAACTCCTCTCAATATTTTCATAGCCAACTATGAACCTTCAACCTTCATACCCTCCTGCTTTCCTCTCTTTCTACCCTAACCTATTTCTGACCAACGATTACTTTTGTCATTGCATCCCAATTTAAATAGGCATTGGCAGTGGTCATGACTTCTTCTGCTGTTATCGTTTTAACTTTCTCAATATAACTGTTATAATATTCATACGTTAGTCCTGAAAAATAAATGTTTTTAAACTTATCGGCATGAGAAAATGCATTTTCTAAGCTACCCAACATAGAGCCAAGCATATAGCTACGCACTAGGTTCAATTCTGATTCTTCAACCAGTTCTGTCCTTAACAAGTTAATTTCTTTTTCTATTTCCTGTAGTGCACTATTGCAAACGGATGTACCAACTTCGGTAGCAATAAAAAAGTAGCCCGCATCCTTTAATGATGCTATGCCTGAACCAATACCATAAGTATATCCTTTATCTTCACGGATATTGTTCATCAATCTTGAGCCAAAATACCCACCCAGTACACAATTTACGATTTGGAGTGAAGGAAAGTCTACATTTTTTCTATTGATGCTTAAATTGCCCATTCTAAGTGCAGACTGAACAGCATCAGCCTTTTCTATATAGATTTCTCCTCCAGCATTTACTGGATAATTAATTGTGTTAATTATTGAAGATTCATGATTTCTCCAATCTTTTCCAAAAAACTGGTTAAGTAGATCAAATTCTTTTGATTCGAATTTCCCTGCCGCAATTATTGTGCAATTTTCTGGTTTAAAAGCCGATTGATAATAAGCTAAAAGGTCAGCTCTTTTTAATAGATCATAATCATCCAGTGCGATATCCATTCCATACGGTGTATTTCCAAATATGGTATTCGCAAAGGTTTTTCTGGCCAAAAAATCATTCTTTTGGAGATTGACCTTTAGTTTCTGTTTTTGATTTTGAACAAAAATGGCCAACTCACTTTCTGGAAAAGCACTTTCATTTAAAATAGACCAAACTATTGGCAAAACCAATGTAAGGTGTTTATTTAAACTGTATAATGTAATAGTTGTTTGATCTGGGGCATATTCTGTCTGCAGAAAAGCACCATAATAATCTATTCTTTCGGCAATTTCCTTAGCGGATAATGTTTCAGTCCCATTATTAATCAGACTATTTACGCCTATTGCCTGTAATGGCTTTTGGGCATTCCAATTTACATTTTCAAAGATAAATTCAATTCTCACCAACTCCTGTTTGCCAGCATTTAAAGTAAATACTTTTATACCGTTGGTTAACTCTTGTGCTTTTGGTGCAATAAAATTGATCTGATCAACTTGTTTAAAATCTGGGGCGACTGTACGATTAAGCATTGGCTAAATAATATAAAGTTGATGATTGTTCTCTAACAAAAGTTTTTACGGCTACCTCTTTAATCTGTTCAGCGGTAATAGACAGATATTTATCAATTTCAATATTCAGGAGTTCAGCATCTCCAAGCAATTCATAATAAGCTAAATTCATTGCCTTATCCAACAAACTCATTTCCGCAAATACCATTATTGATTCTGTCTTGTTTTTTACCTTCGTAAGTTCATCTTCATCGACAAGAGTATTGGCAATTTTATTCAATTCTTCCCAAATAGCCTGTTCTGCATCCGCTACTTCAACCCCAGCAATTAATTTGCCTTCTACAATAAACAACCCTTCATCCAAACTACCTGATAGATAAGCATTGATATCACTAAAAAGCTGCTGTTCTTTTAACAAACTATTATATAAACGTGACGACTGTCCCTGTGACAATATATCTGCCATTAAATCATAAGTCTGGTAGGTACCATCATGTCTTGTAGGCATCTTAAAGGCAATATAAATTGCATTCAATGGCACATTAGCTTCTATTTTTAACGTTCTCGCTATAGTTTGAGGCAGTTCTTTAGGTAAATTGCGGTGATATTTCTCTCCTGATGGAATTGGTTCAAACCACTTTTCTGCGAGCTTTTTAACTTCGTCAGTTTTAATATTCCCACCCACTACGAGAATGGCATTCTGGGGATTATAATGTTTTTTGAAGAATGCTTTAACATCCTCCATTTTAGCATTTTCAATCTGCGATAAGTCTTGCCCAATAGTTGCCCATTGATAAGGGTGTGTTTGATAAGCAAGTGGGCGGAGCTTTAGCCAAACATCACCATAAGGCTGATTAAGGTATCGTTGTTTGAATTCTTCCATCACTACATTCCGTTGTGTTTCCAAGCTTTTTTCAGAAAAAGCAAGGCTCAACATACGATCACTTTCCAACCAAAATGCAGTCTCGATATTAGTTGCAGGCAATGTGATATAGTAATTCGTAATATCATTATTGGTGAAAGCATTATTTTCTCCACCTACGCGTTGCAGAGGTTCGTCGTAACTAGGGATGTTAATTGATCCACCAAACATCAAATGTTCGAACAAATGAGCAAAACCCGTTTTATTCGGTTCTTCATCTCTTGCACCAACATCATATAAAATATTTAAAACTGCCATCGGTGTTGTCGGATCCTCATGTACCAAAACCCTTAATCCATTAGCTAATGTAAAACGATTAAAATTTACCATATCAATTTTTAGAGCCGTAAATATAACCAGTAAAATGGAAGATGAAAGAAGTAAAAGCAGAAGATGTGTTTTTGACTACTATATGATTCAAGAGCAAATGACTAATTCAGGTAGCATAAATAACTAGAAAGCCACAGTATCAAAATAATATCCTAAATTACAGGGAAATTTTGATACTGTGGCTATTGAATAATGATGCAGGCTGTGCTTATTTCTAGCGTAGCAGTTGGCTTATTAAGCCAAACTGGGCTATTTCTTTCCTAAGAAAGAGCGTAACATCCAAGTTGTTTTTTCTTTAAACTGCATAAACCTATTTACCATATCATTCGTTCCGTCATCTCCGGCAGCATCAGAGGCTTCAAGAAGTTCTCTTTCAAGCTCAATCAATTTAGACATATCATCTAAAACAGCTTCAACCATTGCTAAATCTGGCATTCCAATCGTATCAATTTCTTTGATCGCTGATTCTTGAATATAATCGGCAAAGCGACTATGTGGTGGTTTACCCAATGTTAAAACACGTTCTGCAATCTCATCAATGGTTAACTGTGCACTGGTATATAATTCCTCAAACTTTAAGTGTAACGTAAAAAAGTTCTGTCCTTTGATATTCCAGTGACAGCCTCTTAATTTTTGGTAGTGAATATGGTAATTTGCCAGATAGTCGTTCAATAAATCAACTACTGGTTTAACATCTTGTTCGTTTAAACTAATTTCTTTTGCATTCATGATTTTAATTTTTGATGGTTAATCTATTTAACAACACGTAGGAGTAAAAATGGTTTTTTAAAATTAGCCAAAAGCTAACAATAGAACTGTCATATTATCGTTTTACTTACACTATTTAAGGTAAACATATTATTCGTATAATTGTCTTTCCAATTTTTGAAGAAATTTAATGCATAAAATATACACACTCTTAATTGCCGCATTTCTTGTAAACATTTCTGTTTCTTATGCCAGCAACACGATCGACTCTATAGGAATTGAGAACAACAAAGGAAAAAAATTAATTGTACATCGGGTAGAAGTCAAAGAAACTTATTATGCGATTGCAAAAAAATACAATGTCAATTATAAAGATGTAATGACATTTAACGATAGTAAGTTCTTACAGGTTGGAGTGATCATCAAGGTTCCTACCGATGTACCATTTGATGCAGTTTCGACGCCAACAACAACTAATGATGTCGATTTAATAGAATATACCATTAAGGCAAAAGACAATCTAAATATGTTGGCCGAGAAATATGGCACAACGGTTAATGAAATTAAAAGGGTTAACAACTTAAATTCCATTAATTTGCAAATTGGTCAGGTGCTAAAAATTCCAACTAACGGAGCAGCTCCGCAAGAAGTGCCAATAGTTGCTACTCCATCGCCATCCAAAACAGAGACAGATCAAAAGACAGTAGTTACAACAAATACGGCAACTTCAGAACATAGTGTTAAAGCGAAAGAAAACCTGGGTATAATCGCCGAAAAATATGGAACAACAATTGACCAGATTAAACGCTTAAACGGTCTAACCTCCAGCAATTTGAGAATAGGACAAATACTTAAAATTCCAAATGCGAATAATTCTATTGCCGAAACAGTCCCTCAAGTAACGACAAGTGTACCTGTTCAGAGAACCGAACCTAAACAGGTGATTGCTGTACCCAATAATGATGGAAGCTTTGAACATATCGTTGCCAATGGAGAAACCATTTATTCAATTGCAAAAAAATATAACCTAACAACTTATCAACTTAAAACAGCCAATGGTTTAACCACTAATGAGGTTAGTGTTGGGCAGAAATTATTCATCAAAGGCACCAAACCAATTACTGCAATTGATGACGAAACCCCAACTGGTTCAGCAAATACGATCAAAGATCCATCTTTGCGTTATGCGCCAAGTACTTATGGCATTATACAGGTGGAAGAAAAAGGCACTGCAGTTTGGATTGCTGACCCAGACTTAGACGCCACAAAAATGCTTGTTTTACATCGCACAGCACCCATTGGCACTATCATCAAAGTAACCAATCCGATGAGCAATCGTTCTGCATTTGCAAAGGTTGTTGGTAAATTTACAGAGAATGAATCCACAAAAGATGTTATTATTGTAATGACAAAAGCGGTTGCAGATGCTGTAGGCGCTTTAGATAAAAGATTTTTTTGTAACTTAACATACGGCGCTCAAGAAAATGAACAGTAAAAAGCCTTTAATTATTGGTATTGCCGGTGGCAGTGGTTCTGGGAAAACATTTTTTCTAAATAGTTTTTTACATCATTTTAAAAATGATGAAGTCACCTTACTTTCTCAGGATGACTATTATATTCCTGCTGGTGAAATGTCACAGGAAGAAAATAAACTCTACAATTTCGACCTTCCTTCTACTATAGATGATGAGCAATTTCTGATAGATATCAAAAAGTTAATCAAAGGTGATGTTGTTTACAAAAAGGAATACAACTTCAACAATCCACTCGCAGTAGTTAAGATTTTAGAGATTAATCCAGCACCCATCCTTATTGTTGAAGGACTTTTCATCCTTCATTTTGCTGCCATTTCAGCATTGCTTGACCTTCGTATTTTTATTGAAGCTGATGAGAGCGTAGCTTTACAACGTCGCATTAAGCGTGATGGTATGGAACGAGGCTATCCAGAAGATGATGTAATTTATAAATGGGATAACCATGTGGTGCCAGCCTATAAAGAGTTTCTATTACCTTATAAAGAATCCTGCAATAAGATAGTAATCAATAATAACGATACGCCAGACGATATTATCAGAATTACCGAAGAGATATCTGATGAACTTAAAGCTAAATTTTGCTCTTAATAAGATTTTGCATAGCTACCCTTTTATATAAAGCTCATTTCTGGCACATCATCCTCGGCATAGAGTTTTCCCAGCGTAGCATTTCTAATAAAATCGACACTTACACCAGGTGCCCTTTCAAGGAGCTTAAACCCTCCTTCTGGTAAAACATCCAAAACTGCCAATTCGGTAACTATTTTTTTGATACACCTTACTCCTGTTAAAGGCAATGTGCAATTGGGCAATAATTTACTTTCTCCAGCCTTATTTACATGCTGCATAGCTACAATTATATTTTTAGCAGATGCAACCAAATCCATTGCACCTCCCATCCCCTTTACCATTTTCCCTGGAATTTTCCAATTGGCTATATCTCCATTTTCAGAAACTTCCATTGCACCTAAAATAGTCAGGTCAATCTTCTGTGCCCTAATCATGCCAAAACTCATCGCCGAGTCGAATATTGAAGATCCTGGCAGCGTAGTAATTGTTTGTTTACCGGCATTAATCAAGTCTGCATCTTCTTCGCCATCGAAAGGAAATGGCCCCATACCCAACAGTCCATTTTCAGACTGTAATACAACATTGACATCTTCAGGTATATAGTTCGCCACCAAAGTTGGAATACCAATCCCAAGATTGACATAATACCCATCTTTTATTTCTCTAGCAATACGTTTGGCGATCCCGTTTTTATCTAACATGTTTTCTTGATTAACCACAAAGTCATGAATAAACAAAGTGGAGTTTTTAATTACTTAATATATTCTTTGATCTATACTATCCCTCTAAACCAGCTCTAACAGTACGTTGTTCAATTCGCTTTTCATAGGCTTTCCCCTCAAAAATGCGATGAACATAAACACCAGGCGTATGGATATGATCTGGATCTAAAGTCCCTGCTTCTACTAGTTCTTCTACTTCTGCTATCGTAGTTTTACCCGCCATTGCCATTACTGGATTAAAATTTCTGCTTGTTGACCTAAAGATTAAATTTCCCGCAGTATCGCCCTTCCAAGCTTTTACCAGTGCAAAATCTGCATCAAAAGCATATTCCATTAAATAATCTTTTCCGTTAAAATTTCTGATTTCTTTACCTTCGGCAATTTCAGTTCCAACACCAGCGGGTGTAAAAATTGCTGGCATTCCGTAACCTGCAGCCATACACCTGGTGGCTAATGTACCCTGGGGAATTAATTCTACTTCTAATTCACCACTTAACAATTGGCGTTCAAATTCTGCATTTTCACCAACGTAGGAAGAAATCATTTTTTTGACCTGCCGGGTTTGCAACATCAGCCCTATTCCAAAATCATCAACACCTGCATTATTAGAAATACAAGTCAGTGCTTTCACACCTTTCTTAACCAGCGCTGCAATACAATTTTCTGGAATTCCACATAAGCCAAAACCTCCAAGCATTAAAGTCTGACCATCTTTAATATCACTTATAGCTTCATCTGCATCAGCAACAACTTTATTAATCATAACACTATGTTTTGGGCTAAATTATAAAGTAATTATGCTTCATCCAAATCATTCAGAAAATGTTAGTCATGTAACTTATACACTAAGTTGACTGAAAAAACACCTTAAAAGAGCTTATAAACGCCATATTATCAACTTTGGCTGAGACGACATGTGTTAACCGAAATTTTGTTTTATTTTAGATAAACGTAGGTAATACCATCTCCACCACGATCTGCATGTTCATCTTCAACTTTTGTTACCTCCTTATATTTCTTGAGGTATTCTCTAATCAACTTTCTTAATATACCATCACCTTTACCATGAACAAGTTTCACAGATGGAAACCCAAGCATAATTGCTTTGTCCAAATAATTTTCAACTTCCTGAAGCGCATTTTCACCACGCATCCCACGAAGATCTAGTTCAGGCCTGAAATTTGTAATTGCTTCAGTCATCCTTCCCGAAAAGGAATTGCTCTGCACCACTCTCTTAGCTTGACGATTACTGATTTTCTGTACACGATTACGTTTTACTACCGATCGTAAATCCCCCAAGGCCAAAACTAAATTGTCGCGATTAATCTCTAATACCTGCCCACTCGTTTCGCTATTAATTAACTGAACCCAATCACCCACTCCAATTTCAGAGTTATCTATTTTTACAATTGGTTTACGTTCTTCTTTTACTTCATTTTTCGCGATGCTTTTTTGCAGGTTTTGTCTTAATTCTTTGGTTACAATCTTATCAGCTTGTTTTTCTTTGATCTGGGCAATGGTATTTTCTACTAATTTATTAGCGTCGCGAACAATATTCTGCGCTTCCAATTTGGCCTCTTTGATCAGTATCTTTTTATTTTCTTCTAAAAACAATTTGAGCTTTTCATTCTCTGCCACCAAATTTTTAACCTTATTTTGTTGGTTGGCCAAGGTAATTTTGGTTTCATGAATTTGGCGTTTTTCCTTCTCTAGGTCTACCAATAAGCTATCAATACTATTTTGATTGGTCCCAGTTTTCTGTTTTGCAAGGTTTAAGACTTCAGGTTGCAGACCAATATTTTGAGCAATCTCAAATGCATAAGAACTTCCAGGTTTACCCAAATCCAAAATATATAGTGGTTTCATCTTGCTATTATCAAATAACATTGATGCGTTTTCCAAGCCGCTGGTATTTCCTGCAAAAAGTTTTAAGTTAGAATAGTGGGTTGTAATTACCCCTCTTACTTTTTTATTATTTAGTACTTCTAAAACTGCTTCAGCCATTGGACCTCCAAATTGAGGATCTGTTCCAGTACCAAATTCATCAATCAGCACTAGGGTTTTAGGAGATGCATGTGCAACGAAATAACGCATTTTTGTTAGGTGAGCGCTATAGGTACTTAGGTCTGATTCAATTGATTGATCATCACCAATGTCAGCAAAAATCTGATAAAAAATACCCATTTCACTACTTTCATCTACAGGAACAAGTAACCCAGTTTGCAGCATCATCTGTAGTAAACCTACTGTTTTCATACATACAGATTTACCACCTGCATTTGGCCCAGAAACAAGAACAATCCTTAAATTTTCGTTGATATGAACATTTAATGGTACTACTGTTTTTTTCTCAGCAGCAAAAGACAGCAGTAATAAGGGATGTTTTGCATTTATTAATTTTGTTTTTGGTTCTTTGAGCAACACAGGCATATTGGCCTGAATATCGAGTGCAAACAGCGCTTTTGCACGCACAAAATCTAATTTTGTAAGGAAACCATGGTAAGACAATAATAATGGCGCATAAGGCCTCAGTGAAGTTGTCAGTGCGATTAGGATCTTGATAATTTCTCTTCGTTTATCAAATTCTAGATCTCTAATTTTATTATTTAGCGTAAACACCTCTTCAGGCTCTAAATAAACGGTTTGTCCACTTGCAGACTCATCATGGATAAAACCTTTCAGCTTTCGTTTATTTTCTGCTAAAATAGGGATACATATTCTTCCGTCACGAATGGTTAAACTTCCATCAGCAACCCAGTTTTTACCGACAGCCATCTTATAAATGGAATCCATTCGTTTACGAACTTCTTGCTCACCTTTTGCAATAGCAGATGTAATTTCCTGCAATTCTGGTGATGCATTTGGCTTCATCTTCCCTTTAGGATCTAAAACTGACTCTATTTTCTTAAGAATATCTTTTTCTATGGGTAAATGCTCAAATAATGCTTCTAGGTTTGGGTAGATTTCTTTTCGTTCATCGAAAAACCGCAATACAGAAAAGACAGTTTGTAATGAAGCGTAAATCTGGAATAATTCATCTTCTATTAGATAAGTCCCTTCAACTCTTATTTTATCTGCAAGTACCTTCATATCAAAAAAAGTACTGATCTGTAAAGGTTCTTGATTCTCTAGTATACTTTTGAATTCATTGGTTTGACGCAGAAATTTATTGATCTGGTCATATTTGGTCATCACTTGCATTTTATTAACCAATGCTTGCCCCATTGTACTTAAACAATGTTGATGTACCATTTGCCTAACCTCATTAAAGCCTAATCTTTCCTGGCAATTTTCGGGATATAACATAATTATTTATTCGCTTTTTTTGCTTTAATCACCTTTAAGCGAGCTGGTGTTTTAGTTTTAACAGCTTTTAATTTAACAGCCTTTACTGTATCAAGTTTTACTGCTATCGGTTTAACAGCAACGGCTTTTGAAGCCAATTTGATAGAATCCTTAACCTTAGCACTATCTACTTTAGGAACTTCTGGAATTGCTTTAGGGGCAGCCTTATCTTTTGCCTTTATGAGTTTTTCAGTCACATGATCATACATGAGCTTCATCAATTTAGGATTTTTATAATAATAGTCCAAGCTGCGATTATACAATGCAGAATCAATCCCATGTTTTTTATATACACCTTTATAAAATGGGGCAATTACTTTTTTGGCGCTATCCATATTTGGGAATGATAAAGTAGCACTATAACCATCTATGACATGTATATCATACAGCACATTTTCCATTTTGTTGGGCTGGATAATATCTTTTGGTATACCAGGCTTACATGAGTAAAATAATGCACATAGTATGATAACAGTAAAAAATCTTCTCATTTTGATAAAACCTTTCTTATTCTTAGTCAAATTACGCTAAGGTTGTTAATTTTACCAAAAATACTGATAAATGAGCATTGCAGACAACTTATTAAAATATAAAAGTGAATTAGAATCTAATGGTGTAAAGTTAGTTGCAGTTTCCAAAAACCATCCAGCAGATGCGGCATTAACAGCCTATGACGCAGGACAAAGAGTATTTGGCGAAAATTTGGTGCAAGAAATGGTCGATAAGCAACAAGTGCTACCCCAAGATATTGAATGGCATTTAATTGGTCATTTACAAACGAATAAAGTAAAATATATTGCCCCATTTGTTAAACTAATCGAATCTGTTGATAGTTTAAAACTATTAAAGGAAATTGATAAACAAGCAGCAAAAAACAACAGAACCATTGATTGCCTACTTCAAATTTATATTGCTGATGAAGACACCAAATTCGGTTTGGGTTTTGATGAAGCTATCGAGCTATTAAGGTCCGAAGAATTTGAGGCGTTAAAGCATGTGAGAATTGTTGGTTTAATGGGGATTGCAAGTAATAATGCTACTGAAAAACAAACTGAAGCAGAATTCCAAGAATTGAAAGTACTATTCGATGGTATCAAATTGAGCTTTTTCAGAAAGGATGATAACTTTAAGGAAATTTCAATGGGCATGTCGGCTGATTATAAAATTGCAATTGCCCAAGGGAGCACAATGGTGAGAATTGGGAGTAATATTTTTGGGAAAAGAGTAATTAAACATTGGAAAACTCAAAACCAGGCTAAAGATTAAATATGGATATTAATATAAGAATAGCAGTTAAAGGTGATTGCAAAAGACTTTTAGAGTTAATTAACGAATTGGCTGTATATGAAAAAGCACCTGATGAAGTTACTGTAACTTTGGAAGAGTTTATAGATGCCGGTTTTGGCACTGACCCTATTTGGAAAGCATTCGTTGCAGAAGAAAATGATATAATTTTGGGCTTTGCATTATTTTACACCAGATATTCAACTTGGAAAGGTAGACGTTTATATCTAGAAGATTTTATAGTAACGGAACCTAGTAGAGGAAAAGGTATAGGAAAACGCTTGTTCGAGAAAGTTATTGAGGAAGCAAAAAATGGGAATTATAATGGAATGGTTTGGCAAGTTTTAGACTGGAATGAGCCAGCTATTAATTTTTACAACAAATACAATGCTTACATTGAAAATGGTTGGTTGAATGCATCATTCTCAAAGTTGCAAACACATGAAATTTTATGAAAAGAGTAGCTCTATTTTCAATTGTTATTGGCATGTTAATGTCTTGTAATAATGAAAGAAACACAGATAAAACACAGATTGCCATAGCTAAAGTAGACACCTTAGCTTATACCTACGATTCAATTAAGGTATATAGTAAAAATGCCGTGAAAGTTGATACTGCAAAGGCAGTGGTCAAATATCCTGTTTTTAAAAGCAAAGAACTTAATGATTATATTGAACGACAAGTTTTTAATTACTTCGGTGAAGAAGAAAAAGTTACTGGTTATCAAAATATCGCCTCAAGTTTTATTAAAGGATATGACGATTTTTATGCTGAGAACAAAAGCACTTCAGAATCATGGTTTTTGTTAATCAACATTAAGGTATTAACACAGCAGCCTAGATATATTTCTTTACAATATACCCATTCAGATTATGCTGGTGGTGCACATGCAAACACCAATATCTCTTATCTTAACTTTAATCCTAAAACTAACCAGCCAATCACCCTTGATTCATTGATTGATGCCAATCAAAAATCTAAACTGGTTAGTATTGCAGAAGCTATTTTCAGAAGAGATGAGCACTTAACAGCAACTGAACCATTAGCTGATAAATACTTTTTCGACAAGGGAAAATTCTCTCTACCACTTAGTTTTTTCGTTGGCAAAGAAGGATTAGTCTTTTTATATAATCCGTATGAAATAAAACCATTTGCTGCAGGAATAACAAAGCTGATCATTCCATTCTCGCAATTAAAAGGCATTGCAAAATCTAACACTATCTTAAGTAATTAATTAATGCAAGTATTCAAATTTGGAGGAGCTTCTGTAAAAGATGCAGATGGCGTTAAAAACCTAGCTAAAATTATACAACAATATCCTGCCAATAATTTGTTGATCGTTATCTCTGCCATGGGGAAAATGACCAATAAGTTGGAAGAGTTAACATTTGCCTATCTGAATGGAGAGGAAAAAGCACACATAATATTTGACGAGATTAAAGCTTTTCATTTTCAAATCATTACTGAGCTATTTGAAGACCATAAAAATCCGGTTTATGATGATGTAGCTAATGCATTTGTAGAAATAGAGTGGCTTTTGGAAGAAGAGGCAAGTGATGACCCAGGTTATTTGTATGATCAGATTGTATCTATGGGCGAATTGGTCTCTACCAAAATTGTAGCTGCCTACTTAAATTTAGCAGGTTCTTTCACCATCTGGACAGATGCCAGAAGTTACATTAAAACTGACAATAACTACCGTGAAGCCAACGTAATTTGGGATAAAACCGAAAAGGAAATTCAAAAACACTTGCCTTCTTTTTTAGACAAGGGAATTGTAGTGACACAGGGATTTATTGGAGGTACAAGTGAAAATTTCACAAGCACCTTAGGTAGAGAAGGCTCTGACTATACAGCAGCGATTTTTTGTGCCTGTTTAAATGCAGAATCGATGACGATTTGGAAGGATGTGCCCGGAGTATTAAATGCCGATCCAAAATGGTTTGATGAAACAGAAAAAATTGATCAGCTCTCCTACCATGATGCTATAGAACTTACTTATTATGGAGCAACTGTAATTCATCCAAAAACGATTAAACCAATCCAAAACAAAGGGATTCCTTTATATGTACGGTCTTTTTTGCAACCAGAAGGAAAGGGTACAGCAATTACAGCTTTGGCAACACCCCTACCAGTTCCTTCATTTATCTTTAAAGTTAACCAAGTTCTCATCTCAATTTTCCCAAAGGATTTTTCGTTTATCATTGAAGAAAACCTTAGCCAAATCTTCAACATCTTACACAAAAACAAGGTTAAGGTCAATACGATGTTAAACTCTGCCATCAGCTTTTCAGTAAGTGTTGATCATGACGGTGAAAAAATCAGACAGTTGATCAGTGATCTATCTGAATCCTTTAAAGTAAAGTATAACGAAGGACTCGAGTTGGTAACGATACGTTATTATAATCAAGAAACCATAAATCGCGTGATCGTTAATAAGGAAGTTTTATTGGAAGTAAAGAGTAGACATACTTGCCAAATTGTAATGAAGGATAGATCGGTTAGTTAATTTGTACACTAGACTAAACAAATTACTTGATGAATGAAAATATTTTGGAACAGCCTGTTCAGGAATACATCAGTACACATCTAAATGCTGATGTTAATAAAATTGCGCTATCTAAACCCATTTTTGAGCATGTAAGTGCCGCGGAACTGGCTGGACAGATTTTGGCAAAAAAGAAATCTTTACATAAACTCCCTACTTGGTTTAATAAGGAAGGGATTTATTATCCTGCTTTGATTTCTATCGAACAATGTTCATCAGAACCAACAGCAGCATATAAAGCCAATTTAATGATTGGAGAAAGCTTAATTGATCTTACTGCTGGTTTTGGGGTAGACAGTTACTTCTTCTCAAGAAAATCAACTGTGGTGTATAGTTGTGAGCTCAATCCAGAACTATCTTCTATTTCTGCTCACAACGCTAAGATTCTAAATGCTGAAAACATCTTTTGTCTAGCACTTGATGGTATAGCATATCTTAAAAATGAAACAAAGGACTTTGACACTATTTACATTGATCCGGCAAGGAGGAGCAATAACAATAAAGTTTTTAAGCTTAAAGATTGTACACCTGATGTAACTGCACATTTACCATTATTTTTAGAAAAAGCCAGGCGAATTATCATAAAAACCGCACCATTGTTAGATATTACCGCTGGTTTGAGTGAGTTGCAAAGTGTAAGTGAAATTCATATTGTTAGCGTAAAAAATGAGTGCAAAGAGCTGCTTTGGATCATAGATAAAAATTATGCATCTAGTCCACAAATAATCTGTGCAACACTAAATAATCAAATTAAGACTTTTTCTTTTCCAATAAACGATTTACAGATAAAGGCCAGAATTGCAAATGATTTATCAATTGGTTATTTATATGAACCAGATGTTGCCTTGTTAAAAAGTGGTGCTTTTAATCTGATCTGTGAAAAATTTGGCCTTGAGAAATTACATCAGCAAAGCCATTTATATTATAGCAAGGAAATCAATACTGACTTTTTAGGAAGGATTTTTGAGATTAAAGAAGTCTTATCTATCAATGAACTAAAGAAAGAAAAAAACTTAATTGGAAATGTAATCGTAAGGAATTTTCCAGAGAAAGCTGAACACCTGGTTAGCAAATATAAAATCATAGCTGACCATGACAAATTCATCATTTTCACTCAAGTTACTTCAGGATATATAGCCATAAAAGCTAGTATTATCCAATATTACTAGCCCGCATTATATTACTGAAACATGTTTACTTAACTGAGATTAACATTACGTTCTCTATCAGTTTAAATATTCATCAACCATTCAATTTAACATTATTTAACATCTTTTAACAGCTAACGGACACTTAATGAGGTATTTTTGATTAGAACCTTAACCTAATCACATGAAAAAATTTGACCGCATTAATGTCATCTCTGGCTTTATTATTTTTATAATTGCCACCATTGTTTATTGGATCTGTATGGAACCCACGCTCAGTTTTTGGGATTGCGGTGAATTCATTTCTGCAGCATATAAGATGGAAGTTGGTCATCAACCAGGGGCTCCTTTGTTTTTAATGATCGGAAAATTATTTTCACTATTAGCTGGTAGTAATACCGGCAAAGTTGCATACTGGGTAAATTTCTTATCTGTAGTTTCGAGTGCCGCTACTGTAATGTTTTTATTCTGGACCATTAATGCTATTGCTCTTAAACTATTCAAGAAAAATGACGGGAACATTTCTAGTACGAACTTATGGTCTATCATTGCTGCAGGAGCTGTTGGTGCATTGGCTTACACTTTTTCTGACACATTTTGGTTCTCAGCAGTTGAAGCAGAGGTATATGCCATATCAACCCTTTGTACCGCTATTGTATTCTGGGCAATTCTGAAATGGGAACGTTATATGGACGACAAATGGATTTTATTTATTGCTTTTTTAATGGGGCTTTCCATAGGAATTCACTTATTGAGTTTATTGGCAATTCCTGCAATTAGTTTGGTTTATTATTTCAAAAAAACGATGAAACCTACTTTGTTTGGTACGACAAAAGCATTTTTAATCGGCGCACTGATCTTAGGATTTATTCAGTTTGGTGTGATCCAGTATTTTGTAATGTTCGCCGCAAAAGCTGATCTATTATTTGTGAACTCATTTGGCATGGGATTCGGAACTGGTGCAATCATTTTCATTACACTAGTCGTTGCAGCACTGACTTATGCAATCTATTATAGCATCAAAGCAAAAAAATATAAATTGAACCTTGCATTACTTTCGTTTGTGTTTGTATTGTTTGGTTTTAGTTCTTATTTCATGATCATTATCAGGGCAAATGCCAAAACAAATATTAACTTATCTAATCCAGACACACCCATATCCTTACTTAATTATTTAAGCAGACAACAATACGAAGAAAAACCACTATTATATGGTCAGTTCTACAACTCAAAAGCTATTGATGCCAAAGAAACTGGAGTAACTTATCGAAAGGATGAAAAAAAATATGAAGTAAGCAGAAAAACATTTAAAAGCATCTATGATAAAAACACATTTTTACCTAGAACCTATAGTGACAAACCTGAGCACGTCAGTTTTTACCAAAGTTGGATGAATTTAGCGGATGGCGAAACCCCATCATTTTGGCAAAATCTGAGTTTTTTAAATAGCTATCAACTTGGCTTTATGTATTGGCGATATTTTTCTTGGAACTTTGTTGGCCGTCAAAATGATGAACAAGGGCAAGGCGCGATACATCAAGGAAATTGGATTAGTGGGATTAAACCAGTAGATGCGCTCCGTCTTGGCAATCAGGATCAATTGCCTTTGAGCATTACTGCAAATGCTGGACACAATATTTTTTATGGTCTGCCATTAATTTTAGGTATAATGGGTATGATCTATCTTTACAGAAAGAACAAAAAAGATGGTTTAGTCGTTGCAGCATTATTCTTTTGTACCGGGATAGCTATCATCTTATATCTTAACCAAGACCCATTACAAGTTAGAGAAAGAGACTATGCGTATGTTGGTTCCTTTTATGCTTTTGCTATTGTAATTGGCATTGGCGTTTTAGCAGTAAAAGAACTATTGAATAAAATTGCCTCTAATAAATTAAGTCTAGCAATTGCCTCGATAAGCTGTATGATTGTAGCTCCTTTTTTAATGGCTGCACAAGGTTGGGATGACCATAATCGCAATGGAAAAACCACTGCTTTGGAAATGGCAAAAAACTATCTTAACAGCTGCGAGCCTAATGCAATTTTATTTACTAATGCCGATAATGACACTTATCCATTATGGTATGCGCAAGAAGTTGAGGGAATAAGAACTGATATTAGAGTTGTTTGTCTACAGTTTCTTTCTTCTGATTCTTACATCGACCATATGAAAAAGCAACAAAATCAATCTGCCCCACTTCCTATTGCATTAAAGCATGACCAGTATAAAGAAGGTATACGCGATTATTTACCATATGTTGATTACGGGATTACTGATAGTGTAGAACTAGCCGACTTGCTTGCTGTATTAACCTCAGACAATAAAGCAGACAAAATTGAGATGAACGATGGGACTTTCGAAAATTTTATGCCAACAAAAAAACTTAAGTTAACTATTGATCCTAAACAAATACTAGCGACCAAAACAGTATCCATGAAAGATCAGTCTAACATAGCTAAACAATTAGAATGGAGTTTTAACAAAAAATATTTGTTGAAAAGTGAACTAACAATGTTTGATATCATTGTTAATAACAATTGGAAGAGGCCGATTTACTTTTCTGCAGGAGTTTCTAATGATACCTATATTGGGCTTGATAAATACCTTTACCTAGAAGGATTTGCTTATAGATTACTTCCATTGAAGCCTAACGAAGATGCGAATGTTGATAAATCAGACCAAACTAACACAGAACTGGCTTACAAGCATTATACTAAATTTGAGCTTAATGGATTTAAAACTGCTAAATATATAGACCCAGAAAGCAGACGTATTCTACAAAGTACATGGAACTATGCAAATACCCTAGGTAGCAACCTAATTAAAGATAATCAGATACAGCTTGCCAAAAATGTTGTTGCTAAAAGCTTAAAGCAATTACCTCTAACCAATTCTTCAATTTCTGATACAGTAGGTAAAATATCTTTGGTACAAAATCTTTATTTAGTTCAGGATCAAAAAACCGCAAATAAAATCACAAAAGCAACAATGAGTTATTTAGCACAGGAACTTGACTATATCCTTTCTTTAAAACCTGAAGAACAAAGAACATTCATCAATGATATTAGGAGAGGAATGTATGTTTTGCAAAGCTTAAATCAGCTTACCAATACATTTAAACAATCTTTATTGAATAAATCAATCAAGGGTCAGATTTCAGATTACGAGACAAAGTTCACCAGTAGCTTGGGATAAGCTAAACTTAAATCCAAACAAAAAGTCCCAAAACAATTGGGACTTTTTGTTATATATAAGAATTTACAAAACCGGGTTAAACTTTCTTAACGTTTACTGCTTGCAGGCCTTTTCTACCTTCTGCAGTTTCAAATTCTACTGTATCGTTCTCTTTAATACTATCAATGCCCCCTACCACGTCTTTAAAGTGAACAAAAATCTCTTTATTGCCATCATAAACAATAAATCCATAACCTTTTTGGGCATTAAACCATTTAACTTTTCCGGTATTCATAAAATTGAAGTTGTATTGATAATTATTTTAACAGTTATTCAATTAAAGTTAGTTACAAATAAAATAAAATGAAATATTATTTAAAATTACTTATTAGGTTGAGGGGTAGTTCTTAAATATGGCTTAATTACTTGGTGTCCTTTGGGAAATTTCGCAGGAATATCTTCTGTTTTGATGCTATTCATCACAATTACATCTTCACCGTCTTTCCAATCTGCAGGTGTGGCCACACTATGTTGAGCTGTTAATTGCAATGAATCGATTACTCTTAAAACCTCTGTAAAATTTCTTCCCGTTGATGCCGGGTAGGTGATCATCAACTTAACTTTTTTATCAGGTGAGATCACAAAAAGAGATCTAACAGTCATTGTTTCTGATGCATTTGGATGAATCATATCGTAGGCATCTGCGATTTTCTTATCCTGATCAGCGATAATAGGGAAATCTACAGTTGTATTTTGGGTTTCATTGATATCTTTGATCCAACCTTGGTGCGACTCTGCTGAATCGACACTTAATGCCAATACCTTTACATTCCTTTTATCGAATTCTGATTTTAAAGATGCTGTACGCCCTAATTCTGTAGTACATACTGGCGTATAATCAGCAGGGTGCGAAAATAAAACGCCCCAACTATCGCCTAAATATTCATAAAAGTCTATTTCCCCGATAGAGGTTATAGCCTTAAAGTTCGGCGCGGTATCTCCAATTCTTAAACTCATGGTCAATTGTTTTTAATGTGAAATAATAAATATGATTTGAAGTTACGAAAACTCGTTTAAAATAATTCTCGTTCTGTTGTAATAAAATTAATTGCTGCCAGCTGAGTTAAATTACAGAGCAGATTGTAATCTAATTATTTGCATTCAAATTGGCAAAAACACTAAAATAAACCTGCTTGGGGAGCAATAAAATTGATCCTTGGTAAATCACTTCCAAAATGTTTATTGAATTGCTCGATAGTATAATCGGCAATAAGTGGAGTATCTGCTTCATCATGTTGGTGCAAGAAAAAATAAACCTTTTCCAGCCCTTTATCTAACCATTGTTTAATCCGAACGACCCATTCATCAACTCTAGCCTTATCAGAATCTAATAATTTACCACCATTACCAACAAACCTGATAAAGGCTTCAGGAGTTGGCAATTCCATGTGCAGACAATCTCTCCTTCCACTCGCATCTGTAATTGCTGCACCTTTACCTAATCTGGCAAGGAGGCTAAATAACTGTTCTTTTGCTTCACCAACAAACCAATCCTTATGTCTGACTTCAACAAAAATTTTTAAATCTGTTGGTAATTTGGCTAGGTAATTTTCAAGGACATCAATATTACTTGGTCCGAAATTGTCACTTACCTGCAAAAAACAAGGTCCTAAATATTGTCCGAATGCTGAGATTGCCTTGATATACTCATCAGTTAGGAAATCCGCATCTTTTAGTCTTTTAATATGTGTTATGCTTCTTGAGAACTTAGGACAAAATATAAAATCACCTTTGGTATTTGCTTGTACCGTTTGTTTCCATTTTAAGATTTGTTCCTCTTTGGGGATGCTATAAAAAACCGCGTTGAGTTCTATTGAATTAAAGTGTTTTACGTATTCTCCTAAAAAATCTGCTTCTTTAGTTTTTTTGGGATAGATAAGTTCTTTCCATTCTTTTCTGCCCCATTTTGCACAACCTACATAATAATCAGCTTTAGAAGGCTTTAAGTTTTTTAAGGTTAATTCAGTTTGCTTGCCATCTGGTGGCAATGCAAAATCGATATTGAGCACTTCTTCAGTGGTAACTTTTCCGAATTCCATGGTTACTGGTTTAAAAACAAAACCCCGAAAACTAGCTAATAGTTTCGGGGTTTTAAAATTTAATATTTTGGCTTATTTAATATACTTTGATCATGAATACATAATCTTGGATTTTTGCAACCTGTTTATTTCGTTTCAAGCCTTGCAATACACTCTTTTTACCGTAAGCAACTCGTCTATTTAAAGAGTCTTTAGGAATAGAGTTTAAGGCTTCCATAATATATTTTGATTTTACTGCAAATGCGGCTCCATCTACCTTATTTTCTTTACCATTAATGACCCCAACAATACTACCTGTATTATCTAATAATGGACCACCGCTATTACCAGGATTTACAGGAATAGCAACTTGATAAGAGATTGAGTCACCATTGATACCAGTTTTAGAACTCACATAACCATCGCCTAAAACCACATCATCTTTAGGATAACCTAAAGTATATACAGCGTCTCCAATACTAGCGCTACCTTTTTTAATGCTATATGGAAGTGTACCAAGATTTGCAAAAGAGCGATCAATAATTTTCAGGATTGCGATATCATTTACAGGATCTGTATAATAACGAGTAACTTTAAAAGATACACCTTTACTATTTTGAACATAAATTGAACCAGCACCATTAATAACATGGTAATTGGTTAAAATATATCCATTACTTGAAATTGCAAATCCAGAGCCACTATACCTAGCTGGTTCAACATTTGTAACCTTAGGTGTATTTTTATCGATTTTTCTAATCAAATCTTTTGTGGTATGTCTAATTGCGCTAACTTCTCCACTCAAGTACTGCATATTGCCTTCTTGCTTAGTTTGGCTGTAATAAGACAACAACATTACGCTGGCCAAAATCAAAAATGAAGCTGCTACAGCAATTGCCGATTTGTTTTCCCTCCAAATTCTAACAATCTTAGAAGGGTGAGGCCTTACTTTTTCACTGATTGAAGCAACGTCAATCTTATCATGCGCTGCATCCATTTGTTGTTTAAGCAATAAAATGTCTGCATACTGCTTCATTGAGTCTAAAAACACCTTATGGGCAACAACTTTATGATCAACAATGGGATCATTATTTCTCAATTGTTCAAAAGCTTTTTGCTCATCAACAGTAAGTTTACCATTTAAGTAATCTTCAATAATCGCTTCTAATTCTATCTCGTTCCTCATGTTATGATTGAAAAAATAACTTTTTTAACCTTTGTAAACACTTATACTTCTGTGTCTTTGCATTATCAGTATTGGTATATCCAAACTTTTCACAGATGTCTTGCATTGATAATCCCTGAATATAAAAATCCTGAATAATCGTTTTACAAGGTTCGCCCAAACTATCCAGGGCTGTTTTCATCTGATTGAACTGCATGTCTTTAATTTCATGCTGTTCCATATCTTCATCCACCGCCAATACATCTTCAAAATCGGCAATATTGCTTGTCTTTTTACTTTGTTGAGCTAGTTTTTTTAACCAAATCCGGCGACTAACCGAATATAAATAGGTCTTTAATTTACTACTCAACTCAAAATTGCCAGTTTTGATTTTGTTGTATAATACAATAATAGCTTCCTGATAAACGTCTTTTGCATCATCTTCATCGCCATTATTGTTCAAAATAAACTGCAAAACCATGGGATAATACCCCGTATACAATTTATTTAATGCTTCTTCTGAGTTGTTAAGTATACCTAATACTACTTCTCTATCTGTTGGAACTGAACTGCTTAACTTAATACTCACCAATTAATACATTTAAACGTGAATGGTAACCCAATGATAGACAAAAAAAATATTTTTTACTGTTTTAGTTAGGTTATTTCTAATTTGAAAACAACAGAAACAGCTCACTTCCACAATATCCTTAATTGAACTAAAGTCCTAATATTTATCGAATGGACATCATATTTCCATCAATCAGACTAAGACGTTAACCAGTAAAAAACTTCAGTTGTTAATACCTAAAATGAACAATGGTAACCTAAAAAAAATAAAAATATATTTCATGATTTTAGAGGTTACTTATTCCTTTTTGCTGCATTAAGATTCAAAACCTATAAAATTTTAATCTTTAAGCTAAAAAACATGAAAAACCTTTTTAAACTTGGCTTTGTTGCCTTCGCATTCTCTTTATCCTTAGCATCTTGCGACTTTTTCGGCAAAACACCAAAAACACCTTCAATAGATTCAAATCAAATTGACAGCGGAAGTATCGATTCAACAAAATTAGACTCTCAGAAGATTGATTCCACGAAAATAAAGCCCGATTCTGCTAGCTAGAACAGGTAAACGAAAATAATTTAACTTTTTTTCACATTTGCGGGTTACCTTTTTAACTTTGCGGTATTAACATGTAAAATTAATTAATTATTTAAACAGAAAATCAAATGAAAAATTTCTTCAAATTAGGCTTTGTAGCTTTAGCATTATCTTTATCAGTAGCAGCTTGTAACTCAGAGAAAAAAGAGACAGGAGCTGATTCAGCAGCAGTAGATTCAGCTAATGCAGCAGTAGATTCAGCTAAAGCAGCAGTTGATACAGCTAAATCAGCAGTAGATTCAGCTAAAACAGCAGCAGATTCAACTAAAGCAGTTCACTAGTCTATAGTAAACCTTATAAAAAAGTCCCGACTTAATGTCGGGATTTTTTTGATTCTAGGCATTTTATCCGCACTGCCTTACCATTAATGATGGAGAAATGTTAACTTTGCCGCCTTAACAATTCTTAATCTAATGAATTTATCTTCCCTACAAGCCATTTCTCCTGTTGATGGCCGCTACAGAAAAACAACTTCCAAACTTGCCGACTATTTTTCTGAATCTGCGCTAATTAAATTTCGCATTTTTGTAGAGATCGAATATTTTATCGCACTTTGTGAGGCCAAAATTCCTGGGTTAGAAGATTTTGATACTATGCTTTATCCTAAATTGAGGATCATTCATCAAAATTTCAATGATATTGATGCTCAACAAGTAAAAGATACTGAAAGCATTACTAATCACGACGTAAAAGCGGTTGAATATTTCATCAAAGCTAAATTTGATGAATTGAACCTGCAGCCATATAAAGAGTTTATCCATTTCGGACTTACTTCACAAGACATTAACAATACTGCAATCCCCTATTCTTTCAAATTAGCATTGGAAGAAAGCTATTATCCAGCAATTGAAACATTGATTTCTAAAATTGAAGAGTTGGCATCAGCATGGGCAGATGTTCCCTTATTAGCACATACTCATGGGCAGCCTGCCTCCCCTACCAAATTAGGGAAAGAATTTATGGTGTTTGCTGAACGTCTGAATATACAATTACAAAACTTAAAGCAGATCCCGAACAGTGCAAAGTTTGGTGGTGCTACCGGAAACTTTAATGCGCACCATATTGCCTATCCACAAATTAACTGGGTAGATTTTTCTAATCATTTTGTCAATCAAATTTTAGGGTTAAATCGTGCACAATATACTACTCAGATTGAGCATTACGACCAATTTGCTTCTCAGTGTGATGCATTGAAAAGAATAAACAATATCATTATCGATTTAGACCGCGACATTTGGGCCTATATTTCAAAGAACTATTTCAAACAAAAGATCAAGGAAGGTGAAGTTGGATCATCGGCTATGCCGCATAAGGTTAATCCGATTGATTTTGAAAATGCTGAAGGAAATGCAGGTCTTGCGAATGCGCTATATGAATTTTTTGCTGCCAAGCTTCCGATTTCAAGGTTGCAAAGAGATTTAACAGATTCTACTGTTTTAAGGAACGTTGGTGTACCAATGGCGCATACCATCATTGCCATCAGCTCGACGCTAAAGGGACTGAATAAAATTATCTTGAACAATGAAGCTATTGAAGCAGACCTTGAGAACAATTGGGCAGTAGTAGCTGAGGCTATCCAAACGGTTTTAAGACGAGAGGCTTATCCTAATCCTTATGAAGCGCTCAAAGCATTAACACGTACCAATCAGAAAATTACTGCGCAAACAATGGCTGTTTTTATTGATGAATTGGATGTTAACGATAATATCAAAGCTGAACTAAAGCAGATAACACCATTTAATTATACTGGTATTTTTTAGCTGTAGCAGGTTAGCCATCGAAAAGCTGAGCTAGATTACGATTTGCTAAATTGTTTGCTAGATATAAATGACCTAAAATAGACATCAACCTTCTCTATTTAGATTAGGAATTAATTATTTTTGCAATATAAAATTAAAGACATGACTATTAACGTATATACAGAGCAAACCCCAAATCCTGCTACCATGAAGTTTATGGTTAATAAACTATTAATTAATGGCAGTGAAGATTTTGCAACAAAAGAAAGTGCAGAGCATGCTCCTTTTGCTAAAGAATTGTTCAAGTTCAACTTCGTGAGTGGTGTATTCTTTGCAAGTAATTTCGTAACCATTACCAAAACAGAAGATGCGGAATGGGGAGACATCGAAGCTATTTTAAAAGAATTTGTAAAGGGTGCAGTAGAATCTGAGCTTAAAATTAAGGAAGATACAGCCGAAGAAGCTCCTGCTTTTGAAGGTTCCGATTTAGAAATCAAAATTCAGCAGATTTTGCATGATTATGTTCGCCCTGCCGTTGAGCAAGATGGTGGAGCAATCAGTTATAAATCATTTGACGAAGGTATTGTTACGGTAGAACTAAGGGGTTCATGCAGTGGATGTCCTTCTTCAACAATTACCTTAAAATCTGGGATCCAGAATTTATTACAACGAATGGTACCTGAAGTTAAAGAAGTGGTTTCTGAAGCATTATAAAAGCTACATTGCTAAAAATTTAAAGGGGCTTATCTTGTTGAAGATAAGCCTCTTTTTTATGTGTTCATTTGTTCATTAGCTCATTAGTTCATTTGTTCAATATTGCATCGTGTTTGATGTGCAGGTTGAAAAATTGAACAGCGGAGTATAACCTATTAGACAAGGTAATGGTCACTAAGGAATTCCTTTGGATAGCTGCAGTCATCCTCCAGTGTAGCTCCAGTATAGACCCAGTGTAGACCCAGTGTTCATTCGTTCATTTGTTCAATAGTGCATCGTGTTTGATGTGCAGGTTGAAAAATTGAACAGCGGAGTAGAACTACGATATAGGTAAATTATTAAAGGAATTCCTTTGGCATAGCTGCAGTCATCCTCCAGTGTAGCTCCAGTATAGACCCAGTGTAGACCCAGTCTTCATTCGTTCTTTTGTTCAATTGTGCATAGTCTAATCTGCAGGTTGAAAGATTGAGAAGTGGAACGTTTAAGCTAGCTATTCACAATCGCTCAACTGAACACTTGATATTAGAAATGTTTCTTTATTGTATCTAGAATTTCTTTGGTAACCAGTCCATTAGTTGCCAAGATTTCGCGCTTTTCAATAAAATCCTTTTCGCCATTAAAGGTCATTACCTGTCCGCCGGCTTGTTGCACCAAATATGCACCTGCAGCTATATCGTAAGAATTAAGATTATATTCAAAATAGGCATCAAATCTGCCACAAGCAACGTATGCTAAATCTACAGCTGCAGAGCCGATCCGTCTTAAACCATGGCATTTCTGCATCATGTCTGTAAAAAGCTTGATGTATTGTGGCTGTTTATCGAATTGATAATAAGGGAAACCTGTTGCCAATAAACTTTGGGATAAATCTGTTGCATTAGAAACCCTAATTTCTTTATTGTTAAGATAGGCTGCTCCACCTTTATAGGTATAGAACATTTCTCCTCTATTTATTTCATAGACTACGCCTATTACGGGTTCATTATTTTCGTACAAAGCAATGCTTACCGAATATGTTGGGATGCCATGGATGAAATTTGTAGTTCCATCTAGGGGATCGATAATCCAGGTAAAGACTTCTCCCTTTGAGTTTACTGTTTCATCCTCTTCTGTAATGAAACCAGCTCCTGGCAATAACTTGGTTAAGTTTCTCACCAATTGACGTTCTGCGGTTTTATCTACATAGGAAACCATGTCGTTTAAGCCCTTATATTCAATTGAATTTGAGTCAAAAGACATTCCTTCTTTGCGGATAAAATTACCCGTTAGGCGAGTGATAGCCATCACTTTGGTACATAACAATTCGTAATTCATGCTTAATAATTTGCGTGTTTCTCTTTATTTTTAATAGAGAAAATAACCAATAATAATCCGGTAATAAACAATATAGAAGATATCAATTCGGCTTGTGTGAACGAGATACCGGCTACTGTATATTTAGAATTTACACGGATGAGCTCAATGAAGAAACGTTCAAATCCGTTCAGCATCAAATAAATTCCAAACATCATCCCTGGTAACTTGATGCGGTGACGAATTTTCCATAAAACAATAAATAAGAGAAATGCTAAGATCACTTCATAAATTGGAGTTGGATAAACGGGTTGAGCTAGTTCATTGCAATATTTGCCTATGCACCCCGGAATCGGATTACCCTCTACAGCTACGTTATTTGGATAGGTATAAGCCCACAACCAGTCAGGAAGCCAATTAAACGGCTTTGGATTTAGATTTGGAATACCCCAATCGCCATCGCCTGACAAATGACAGCCAATTCTTCCAACACTATAGGCCAACATCATTCCTGGACCACCAACGTCTAACATGTGCAAGATTTTAATGCCGTTTTTATGGGCAATATATAACACTGCCGCACCACCACAGATCAGTCCGCCATAAAATGTTAAACCACTAAATGAAAGTAAACCAGCAATTGGATCTTTGATAAAGCTGTCCCAATGTTCAAGGTTATCGAAAATCTTAGCACCTAGGAAACCCCATACTGCTGCCCAGACTACCATATTGCTCATCAACTCATGTGGATGAACGGTTACCTGCACTTTTTGGGGTTTAGGCAATTTAGCTTTTTCCTTTTCTTTGTAGTCCCAATAAGCAAAAAAGGCTCCCAATGCGATACCACCTAGCAGATTACCTTTGGTAGAGAGCAAGACTGTCTGTGCATCGTCAACAAATAATCTGTAGTTTAAAAGGGCATAAATTAACTTGTAGCCAATTATAAAACCAAAGAATGCGTTTGATATTAACTCAATGGTAGTGGCGGGTTCACCAGTGGTTATTATCCTTTTGGTTGGGTGGATTAAACCTAAAGCTTCTTTTCTTTTTAGTTCTTTGGTAAAGGCCCAATACCCAGCTACAAAGGCCAATGCGACAAAAACGCCGAAAGTATTGAATGGAAGTGGCACATTGACGCCAAAAAGATAATTTATAAAGTGCGAGACGGTTGGAAACATACAAAAATTAGTTTAGGCGAAGATAGGAAAGAAAGATTAAAGGGAAAAGCTTAAAGACTAAAGCTTAAAGCGAAATTGCATGATTTGATGAGTTCGATGTAAGATGAATACTAATAATGGCTGATGGTCAATAGCTGATGGTCAATAGACTAGAAGGTTAAAGACGTTCATGTACTTGTAAACTCACGTTAATTTAGTGAAAGGGCGCTTTAAATCTATAGGTATTTATTTTTTGGAGGTTATAATACTTTCTCGATTTATTAATTGTTACCCCTGCAGAATCAATTTTATAATTGATCAGTAAACTTAGCTTATCCTTACGGTTTGGATTTGGATATTCAAAATTATAATAGATAAAACCATATGCAGTATTAAGCTTGAGGCTATCTTTCCCATTTATGATGGCAACAATGGCTAGCTTTTTCAACTGTTCTTCTTCGTTTGGATGATAGACAAAATTGACTTCTAGAAAGTCTTTATCCTTATCTATATTGTCTATTAACTTACATTCAAGATCAAAAGACTTTTCTGTCATGGTTTTCTCGCCAGAGTTCGTATAATAAGTACTTCTACTGGTAAATAACCAGAAAAAAAAGGCGACTACGATCAGACCAATAATTAATGCTATTTTAAACTTCATTGATCAAAAGCAGGTTTGGACTAGTTTAGTTGCGAAAATTTGTAAATCTAAATAGAAATTGCAACTTGAAAGAGGGAAAGAGATTAAGGTAATTTAAAAGCTTGTCTAGCCAACAATTTCCAGTCTTTGCCTTGTTTTTGCCAAACCAATAAAATCCCTAAATGTACCTCTCCAGGTTTACCACCATCATTTGTTTTTGCATGTAATTCATGTCTTACTATTGCCGTTTTATCAGTAACTTTTACGGTTTGGTTTCTAAATTCTATACTTACGAAATCTGATTTTCCACTTGCAATGGATTCAACAAAGGCTGCTTTATCTTCAAGTTTGCCACTGCTATGTCCATAGCTTAATTCTGCTGCTGCTACATTTTCAAGGGCAGTTCTATCGCCACTGATCATTGCAAGTCTCATATTTTCTACTGCCTTCAATACTTTTGTTTCAACTGTTGATTGTGCTTTAACCATTACTTGCGTCATTATTAACAAAAAGAATAAACCAATTTTTTTCATGTTTTAAATTTAAAGCGGTAAATATACCCTCGTTTTAGATTGAATTTTTAGCAAGATAAGCATTTTTTCAGCTGTGTTTACCTTTCTGTCGATTTGTTGCTGATGATCCATGGCTAATGGTTTGGGGTATTAAGTCATTGCGCAGGATTCCAACGCTGAGCCTTTTACCAAAGGACAATCATTAAGTTTAGGTTAATGGGGCTAATTTTCTGGTTCTTAGGATGCGCAGTTTAGAAGGAGCATTCATAGCATATTTTCACAGCATAACAAAGCGCATAAATCTAACTATCTATAAATCAGAAAAAAAGCCTAATAATAAAATATTTCTGATCTAATAATCGTCATGATGACGATTATTAATTATTTTGGTAACTTCAAATCTATAACCCAAATAAAAAACCGAAATGAATAATTCCCTACGTCTAGGCGTGCTTATGCTCTATCTACTTTTATGTACTAATGTTATGGCACAAAAAAAGCAAAAAGTGAAGGAAAAGGATATGGCGGCTTATTTAATGGTTTATTTTAAGGATGATACGCATGGGCTTTACATGGCATTGAGCAAAGATGGCTACAGTTTTACCGATGTTAACCATGCTAAGCCAATTATTGCAGGAGACACCATTGCTGAGCAAAAAGGAATTCGCGACCCCCATATTTACCGCGGACTTGATGGGATGTTCTATTTGGCACTTACTGATTTACATATCTACGGACAAAAAGCTGGTTACCGCAGTACTGAATGGGAACGTGATGGCAAGCAATATGGCTGGGGAAATAACCGTGGCTTGGTACTGATGAAATCTAGAGACCTTATTAACTGGTCTCATCAGGTATTACGTGTAGATCAATCTTTTCCAGAGCTGGCAAATATTGGTTGCGCATGGGCTCCTGAACTGATTTATGATGAGCAGGCCAAAAAGCTCATGATCTATTTTACCATGCGTTTTGGCAACGGAAAAGACAAGCTTTATTATGCTTATATGAACAAAGAATTTACTGCTTTTGAAACCAAACCCAAGTTATTGTTTGAATATCCAAAAGATGTATCCTATATCGATGCGGACATTACGAAAGTTGGCAATAAGTATCACATGTTCTATGTACCCCACGATGGGACTTCGGGCGTAAAACAGGCGGTTTCCAATTACATCAATAAGGATTATCAATATGATGACAAATGGTATGACCCGGAACCAAAGGGATGTGAAGCGCCTACGGTTTACAAACTGATTGGGGAAAACAAATGGGTACTGATCTATGATATCTATAGAATTGACCCACATAATTTTGGATTTAGCGAGACTTCAGATTTTGTGAATTTCACCAATCTAGGCCGCTTTAACGAAGGTGTGATGAAATCGACAAATTTCTCTTCTCCCAAACATGGTGCTGTCATTCATCTCACTAAAAAGGAAGCACAAAAGTTGGCAGATCAATGGAGTTTGAATATGAAATTTTAATTTATCGGACAATGTTCAACAAGCTATTTTCTACCGTTATCTTGCTGTTATTAGCTATAGGAAATCTATCGGCAAGCAATTATAAATCAATTAATGAACCTGATTCGGCTTATCTTTTTGCCTATAACGGGAATGGTCTACGTTTTGCATGGAGCCTTGATCAATCTAACTGGAACCCAATTGGCAATGGTTATATTTTTTTGAAGTGCGATTATGGGCAGTGGGGAGCTGAAAAGAAAATGGTTAGTCCATATCTGATCAAGGGTAGAAATGACAAATGGGTTGCGGTTTGGAGTTTGAATAACAGTACAAGACAATTTGCAGTTGCTGATTCTAAAGATCTTATTAATTGGGGTCCACAAAATTATCCATATGTATCAATGGGAAAAAATGTACTGAGTCCGATTATCAGCTATGATGTTACCAAAGATGATTATACCATTATTTATGTAGATTCTGATGGTAAATACTATCAAACTAAGACTAAGGATTTCAAATTATATGATAAAGTTGTGGCAGTTACCGCAGCAGCTTACCGCAAACAAAATGCAAAGGCAAATATTAACGGAACGAATGATGGCCAGCTACATCGGGTATCATGGTCTGTTATTTCGGGGTTAAAAAAAGCATTTGAAATTCAACTTTATAAGGGCAGATTAAATAGTGAAACTACCAAAGAGGATGCACAACGTTTTGCAGGATTGACTAACGTAACTGCGCAGATTAAGTTGCAAGCAAAAAGATCAAAACCAATTAGCGATATGTTGACTGGAATATTTTTTGAAGACCTTAATTATGCAGCAGATGGAGGTCTTTATGGGGAGTTGATCCAGAATAGAGACTTTGAATATCATCCGAGTGATAAAAAGTTCAGGGACAAAAATTGGAACAATACTTATGCCTGGTCTATAAAAGGTGAAAAAGCGACATTAAAGATCGATTCAGTGGCATCTATTCATATCAATAATCCTAATTATGCCATTCTGGACATCGAGGTTCCCGGTGCTTCATTGGTAAATAGTGGCTTTGATGGAATTGCTGTTAAAAAGAATGAGACTTACAATTTCTCTGCATTTGTAAAAACTTTTAATGGTAAAAATACAAAGCTTGAAATAAGGTTAGTGAGTGATAAGGCAGGGATTGTAGGAAGGGCCAGTGTTAAAGTATCTTCTTCTTCATGGAAAGCTATAAAAGTAAATCTTATAGGCAGTATTGATGCTGCTGATGTAAAGTTAGAAATTCAGCCTGCAACGTCGGGTCGGATTGCTTTTGATATGGTCTCCTTATTTCCAAAGCGAACATTTAAAGATCGTAAAAATGGATTAAGGGCCGATCTTGCTACCGCTATTGCTGATATCCGTCCACGTTTTGTACGTTTCCCTGGCGGATGTTTGGCACATGGTGACGGCATTCATAATATCTACAAATGGAAAAACACGATTGGTTCTTTAGAATCCCGTAAGGGGGATAGAAACTTATGGGGCTATCATCAGACGATGGGATTGGGATATTTTGAATACTTTCAATTTTGTGAAGATATAGGCGCGAAACCAGTTCCAGTGATTGCTGCCGGAGTTCCCTGCCAAAATTCTGCTACTGGGGGTGGCGGTCAACAGGGTGGTATTCCGATGGCCGAAATGGGGCAATACATTCAGGATATTATCGATCTGGTTGAATATGCGAATGGCGATATCCATACTAAATGGGGCAAAAAAAGAGCTGATGCTGGTCATCCTGCACCATTTAATCTTCAGTACATTGGAATAGGAAATGAGGATCAGATTACCGAAGTATTTAAGGAACGTTTTATTATGATTTATAATGCGCTCAAAAAAGCACATCCCGAAATTACGGTAATTGGTACTGCGGGACCATTTTTTGAAGGCACTGATTATGAAGAGGGTTGGAAAATTGCATCTGATCTTAAGGTACCGATTATCGATGAGCATTATTATCAATCACCAGGATGGTTTATAAACAACCAGGATTTTTACGATAGTTACGATCGTTCAAAGTCTAAAGTTTACTTGGGTGAATATGCGGCGAGTTTACCTGGGGGGAATAAAACTAATTTGGAAACCGCATTGGCTGAAGCGTTGTATCTTACCTCGCTGGAACGCAATGGCGATGTGGTTAGCATGGCTTCTTATGCTCCGTTAATTGCGAAAGAGGGCCATACGCAATGGAATCCGGATTTGATCTATTTCAACAATGTTGAGGTAAAACCTACAATTGGTTATTATGTGCAGCAATTGTATGGTCAGAATGCTGGTGATGAATATATCCCAACGTTGATTAACCTGAATAATGGACAAGAAAGTGTAGGCAAAAGGATTGCTTGTTCTGTTGTGAGAAATAGTAAAACCAATGAACTGATCATTAAAATGGTTAATCTACTGCCAACAAGTGTTGAGACCGCACTAGATCTCAATGAATTTAGCTTATTGGGAACATCTGGAATTAAATCTGTGCTTTCTGGGAACCCCGCAGATAAGACTTTACGCCCAGTAATTACAGATTTCAATATTAACTGGAATACTTCATTAACATTGCCTGCTTATTCGTTTACGGTACTGAAATTTAAAATTAAATAAGGAAAGAGGAAGGATGAAAGAGCAAAGAGCAAAGAGTAAAGAACAAGGAGCAAAGAGTAAAGAACAAGTAGTAAAGAGTAAAGAACAGGGAGCAAAGAATAAAGAGTAAAAACAAAGCCCAAAGTGAATTTTATTTGGGCTATTGTTTGGTAGCGGGTTCAATTTATAGCATTAAATTGGTATATTAGGATAATCTATTCATAACAGCCGATCGGCTTATCACCATTTCCCAAAGGGATGACTTCGGCACAAACCAAAACCATAATATCTATACCCTTATCGCGACCTTATAGCGATATGTCTATAGTCTTTCTATAACCTAGCTCCAATGTAGGTATAGTAGAGCTATAGCTTGTTCTATTCATTGGTTCATTAGGCCATTTGTTCATTGGGCAAGTTTTTTAGAGAAACCTGGTGTGAGGGGCTATTGGCTAACTGATTTTCTAGTTTTTGGTATAATGGTTACAAAGGCTCTCAATTTAATATCGTCTATTACATCAATTGGTTTAAAGAGGTCATACCAACCGGTTCTGAAACCACTTGCTCCATAGTTGAGGTGTACATAAAATACTCCAGCATCTTCTATGTAGCCATCTATTACTGTAGAGTGCCCGTAGGTAGTAAAATTTCCCATATGAAAATAAACAGGACGCTTTTGGTTAATTTCATTTTTGATAATTATTCTTACGCTATCTTGTTCGATGATATGTTTAATCTGCTCTTTTTGGGCGATAGTTATTAACTGATTTTTCGGAAAAGGTAGCTCACCATTGAAGCATCCGTAGAATGTTGCCAAACAATCAAAATGTTTGGTGATCATTGGTGCTGGATTTACCATTTCGAAGTATTTTTCTGTGCCAAAATCTTTCTTTATGGCAATTGCCGTAAGGTATGCATATCTTGCTACGGGATCGATTTCTGTATTCTTGTCCTGCTTATTAATTGTTTGTTTAAAATCTTTCCATACAAAATTATACTTTGAAAGTGTGTCGCTAATTAGATAACCTTTTGAGCAAACATAATTAACTTCACCTATTGGTTTAAGCTGATGATAGAACATGAGTTGGGCGAGTGCTATACTCCAACAGCCGAGCACTTTGTTTTCGGGTGTATATTTGGCATAGGCGCCCCATTGGTCCCAATTCGTTTTAAGGAGATACTTTCCTTTTAATGCTATTGGTTGTTGTTGTGCGATTGTTTCTTTGCTGATTTGAGCGAAACTTATTGAAGTCGCAAAAGTTAGGATGATGATAATGATTGTTTTTTTCATGAAAATATAATTTGTTTTTTAAGGTCATGAAGTCAACATGGTTATACACTTGCAATGCTGTTTTGCACTGGTTATTGGAAAGTAAACACATGTAGGTTTCAATGGTCTTTTTTGTAAAGAACCGTTGATTAGACCATTGTGCACACTCAAAATAGATTTTGAGTGCTAATTTTTATCTTTCAACTGATAGCTTTTAGGTGAGTTACCATCTAATTTCCGAAAGGTGCGGTAAAAGCTTGCTTCGGAATTGAAGCCACAATCAAGCGCAATACCAATCAGCGTTAAATGCGAAAACTTAGGATCATCTAACCTTTTTTTCACTTCTTCTACCCTAAAGCTGTTGATGAGGTTACGGAAGTTTTGATCATAACAGGTATTGATTGTTGCGGAAACCTGTGCCATTGGAAATGATATGGCTGAAGAAAGTTGTTTTAAATTTAGTGTAGGTTCTAGATATAATTTTTCAATGGTCAATGCATTATCTATGGCTAGCATTATTTGTTGATAGGGAATTTCTTTGGTTGGCAAAAGTTGGTCTTGCACTACTATGCTCTCCTCATGCTCTAGTTCTAAGAAATCATTATTTGGTAGGTTGATGTTTTTGAGGGTACTGCTGAACTGTAATTCTTGATGACCTTTAATTGTAAAGAAATAGATTAGGAAAGCTAAGTACACATAAAAGAGCGAAGTAAATGCGAATCCATAATTTGGTATATGAAGAATATTTGAGGGCAGAGATGCCAAAGTCAAGATCAAGATTAATATGGCAGAGGTGAGCAAAAGATTTTTCAACCATCCGAGTTCTGGATCATTGCTATCTGAATTATTTGCAAAAAGCCATTTCCTATACTTTTCTACCTGTACATAAGAAAGCACCCAATACACGAGACTTGAAATGATGGCAACTATGTCTTCTATCCATTTCAGGTTATTGAAGTATAGTTTTTCTGCGATTTTATCTTTAATAAAAGGATCGGCCTCGAAAACAGTGGCGAAGTAGACTATTAACCCGTGAATTAAGAACAGCGCAGGAAGCAAGAAATGCATGCGTTTTATCTTTTTAATTAAGTTTTTATGGGTAAGTGCGCAGGCGTACAAATAGATTACGGGCTGCATGAGTGTATCAATGGCGAGGGGAAAATACCTGAAGAAATGATTTTGCCAAAGTCCTGTAGTGTGCAATACTATTTTGAAGCTCAGCAGCACCATTGTTAAAATCAGTATAATCAATGTTTGCTGGGTCTTGGTTTTATGGCTTTTAAAGGCGATAAGTCCACTATAGATAAGTCCTTGGATTATACCAGCAATAACAATAAGATCAAAGCAGCTGAAGATTTTGGACATAACCAAATATAGGATACTTTATAATATGCCTACAATTGCAATTGTAAAAGATCAGATGATTAGGTTTTGAGGCGTTACTTTAAATGATAATTTCTTCTTTGGCGCTTATTTTACGCAGTTTCCAATAAATCTGTGCTCCAAGCAATAATGCATAAATTAGAATTGATTGTGTCGAGGACATCAGTCTAACATCCTCAATCATCATGATCAAACTTGCAAAAAAGCTCATTTTAAGCAATGAAAATAGGTTAATATCGTGTTTGTCTGCAAAATCATATTGCAGATAAACCTTGCTTCCATTGTCTATGATCACTTTAGCCGGCCACGCAGCGAAGGTAAAAACACCGACAAAGATCAGACCGCCAACATAGCTGAAGTACAAGGTAAAACCAGAAAAGAATGAGATCAATAAAAACTTTAATAGTAGGACGATCAGTATAGTTAATCCTGCCCACACAAGATAAAACTTCCGCATATTTACAGCCTTAGTTTCTATGTTAATGATTGGTTTACCGATTTGTTGGTCAGCAAAGAAATCTCCCTCAGCGGCAGTTTCAGCGACTGGAATAGTAGCCATACTGATTACGCCCTTTTCGAATGCCCATTTTGTAAAAAAGAAACGACTATCGGGACTTAAGATTTTAACCTTCCATAACAACATCAAAACGACAAAGGTGAACACAAAAAAGCCAGTCAATAGGCTCTTTTCGCTAAAGAGACCGGGGGGCGTATATCCTTTATAGCTCTGGGCATAAATATATACGTGAGCCGCAATACCGGGGATAATAATCCTCACCACAAATATTAGGGTATAACGCAGCTTCCATTTTTGATTTTTCCTCCTTGCCTCCAGCATTCTGGCCCTAAGGTATTCAAAGCCACAGGAAAGCAGATATACGATGATTAATAGTGCAGCTCCGTAGATTAAAAAATCAGACCCGAAATATTCGTTACCGCTTGGAAAGAATGGATATAACAGTAAAAAACCTATGGCCAATAGGGGGCTGTATATAACGAGGAACATGTAAAAGATGACCACAAGCATCATGATCATGCCTAAGCCATTTCCAAATGCAGCACTTCCACCATTGTCGCTATTATAAGTTCGATATGACTTTCCAGATTCAAAAGCATTTCTTATGGAAGAATCGTTGCCGTACCGATTTTGTACTTGATACCAGTCTTCACCATTTTTACCAGCCCTGTAGGCCTCATCGTATAAGCTCATAAAGTTTCATTAAAATGATATTTCTTTTGGAGTTAACGATTGAAATACGGAAGGAGAGCCGAATTTAGATTAAATCCATTAGAGTTAGTTCGTTAGTAGCAAATATTATTTATTTCTATCAGAAAGACAAGTTCATGGGAGAAAATATTTTTATTTGGTTCACGGTTCATGGTTGATGGTCTGGATTCATGGGTCAATAGTCAATAGCTGATGGTCGATAGGCTAAATGGTTAGTAGAAGTTCATGGTTCATGGTTGATGAATTGGATTCATCGGTTAATAGCTGATAGCTAATGGTCAATAGGCTAAATGGTTAATAGAAGTTCATGGGTGATGGTCTGGATTCATGGGGCAATAGTCAATAGCTGATGGTTAAAGGATGTTTATGGGATTGGTTATTTTTTAAAGAGCATGGGTGCAAATTCAGTTAAATAATCACGCCAGTTGGACCAGGTGTGACCACCTAAGCTTTCTTTGTAAAGATATTTGAAGCCCATAGTATCTAATTTTTTACGATAATCTGCTACGTTCTTGTAAAGAAAATCAGTTTTTCCGATAGCAATCCAGTACAATTGATAGGCATTTTCCTTTTGCTGTTTTAGTTTCCCATCGAGATCTTGGTAAATGCTACTTGAGGCATTTGCTGGCGGCAAAACTGCGGGAGAAAAGAGTCCAACATAATCAAATGTGTTAGGATAGTTGGCAGAGATCCAGAGCGAATGAAATCCACCCATAGAGAGACCAGCAATTGCCCTACCCGATTTATCTTTCTTGGCACGATAATTTTTCTCCGTAAATGAAATTACGTCTTTAAAATTTTGTTCCATTGCTCCATCAAAAACATCTGGCGTCATCATTACTGGTTTATAAAAACCTTTGCTTGATTCTCCTGGGGCGGCACTGTTACTAGTGTGTCCATTGGTCATGACTACAATCATTGGCACTGCTTTTTTCTCGGCGATTAAGTTATCTAAAATCTGCGAGGCCCTACCCAGTTGCATCCAAGCTTCTTCATCCCCTCCTACTCCGTGCAATAAATAGAGTACAGGATAATCGGTTTTAGTTTGTTCGTAACCAGGTGGCGTGTAAACGGTAATTCTTCTGGTCATTTTCAATGCTGGAGATTCATACCATCTCTTTGAAACTGTTCCATGGGGCACATCGTTTACTTTATAATAGTCTGCCTTTCCTTTGCCGATTAAAAAAACATTTACTACGGAGGATACATCCCTAATCAGGTAAACATTATTAGGATCTCGAACCTTTAATCCATCAACAATAAAGCTATAGCTATAGAGTTCTGACGGCAATACAGCAGATGTGAAGGTCCATACACTGTCTGCACCCATAGTCATATTTCCAGCTCCTCTTGTTAATAAAAAATCTCCCTGTACTTCTAACTTTTTGGCCAAAGGGGCGATCATTCTAAAAGTAACCGTTCCATTGTCATTTATCTGGGGAGAAACAATTTCTTTTTGTGGACGGAAGTTGAGGTTTTCTTGGGCGTAAGTAAAACTTAAGCTGATAGAGAAGATCAAGATTAGGATATTTTTCATGTTGATTTATAATGGTATGATATAAAGTTACAAAATGATTCATTAGTTCAGTGGTTCATTAGACTCATTGGTTCATTTGGCCAGAAGCATTACTTAAATTCGAAAACTTATTTCTTGGTCAATAGGTGTGCCAAAGGCATCCCTTTGGGAATAGTCAATGGTCAATAGCTTGCGTGTTGATATCTACAGGCTGAAATTATGGAGGGGGATTAAAATAAAGTCACAAAATGATTGACAAATTGGTTCATTTGTTTCATTGGTTCATTGGCCAATAGCTGATGGTCAATAGCTTGTACTAAAGGTATTTCTTAGGGCAATTTAATTATTTAAGCTTTCCTAAATTTCATGAATAGCAAAAATTGCAGGAGTGGTGGGATTTTACTTGTAGATCCCTCGTACCTCGGGATAACAAAGTGTTCGTCGGGATGACAAAGTGTTCGGACAAGGTGTGTAATCAAGCGAAATTTGCATTAAATAATGACAATGCCCTTTGAGAGGTGTTGTTATTCTTTGATGATAGTTTCAAAAATGTAAAAAAGTGACTCATCATGTTACAACTCATAAACGTATTGTATATTTAACATGCTTTATTAATCTAGACGGTCTACAAAATTTAATCAATGAAGATACCAGCGCACATTTCTTTAAGGGCTCAGGAAATTACTGCTGATTTTTTAACTGAAATAGACAAACATTTATTGGATATTGTTGAAGAACGAGTTACTGAGATGTTTGAGATCCGTGATTTTGCGGAGATCTTACATATCCATCCTAGGCATTTAACGGACACGATCAAATTAACAACTGGTAATCCACCTTGTTATTACTTTGAAGAAAAGATTTTAAATATTGCAAAAGCAATGTTGTTACAGCATGAAGTTCCAATTAAATCAATTGCAATGTCGTTAACATATGATCCATCAAACTTTACAAAATTCTTTAAAAGGTTTACTGGGCAAACGCCGAAAGAATATCGAATGATGGCATTCTCGACAAAGGATACTGAAAAAACTGTGCTAATCACCATTTAATCTGTGCTAGTCACCATTTTTGAGCAGGCTATACCCGCTACCTTTGGATCATTGAAATTTAAAATTTAAAAAGATGAAAAATAAAATTGCATTGGTAACAGGCGGTAGTCGTGGGCTCGGAAGGGACATGGCATTAAATCTCGCAAAAAAAGGAATTGATGTGATATTAACCTATCATAGCAATATTACTGAAGCGAACAAAGTTGTAGAAGAGGTAAAGGCTTTAGGCCAAGAAGCCATCGCTTTTCAACTAGATACTGGTGATGTTAAATCATTTGACCAATTCTTTGGTGACGTTAACAAACATCTAACCGAAAAAACAGGAAGTTCAACCTTTGATTTCCTGATCAATAATGCTGGAACCGCACTTTATGCTCCTTTTGCAGAAACTACTGAGGAGCAATTTGACGAGGCCTTAAATATTCATTACAAAGGTGTATTCTTTTTAACGCAAAAAGCGCTACCATTATTGAATGACGGAGGTAGGATCATTAATATTTCTTCTGGGTTGGCCCGATTTGCCTTTGCAGGTTCATCAGCTTATGGCTCAATGAAAGGTGCAGTTGAAGTATTGACCAGATATTTGGCAAAAGAATTGGGTTCACGTGGTATTGCGGCCAACGTAGTAGCACCAGGAGCAATTGAAACTGATTTTGGTGGTGGAAGAACAAGGGACAATAAAGAAATTAATAGTCATATTGCTTCTGCAACTGCTTTAGGAAGAGTGGGATTACCTACAGATATTGGCGGTGTTGTTGCATTTTTATGTACTCCAGAAGCTGGGTGGATTAATGGGCAGCGAATTGAGGTTTCTGGTGGGATGATGTTATAGACGGATTGCAAATTAGGGGTGTTCGAAACCTAAGGTCCTTTAATAAGGAGATTTGGATTTCCCCCGCAGGCAATAACAATCTGTATTGTTATTAACTCGTCTATTTCCAGCGCTATCCTTCTTTT